>Ga0209347_1003714_pt1 | contig 17208 bp, 19 predicted proteins | sample AutmiccommuBRH23_FD_187382 | JGI IMG/M metagenome (GOLD analysis project Ga0209347, IMG submission 187382) | Deep subsurface microbial communities from Mt. Terri, Switzerland - Autotrophic microbial communities BRH/23 (SPAdes) (version 2) | ecosystem: Environmental > Aquatic > Deep subsurface >...
TGCCGATTTACACAGTGAAGAGCAAGGGATTATTCACGTTATTGGTCCTGAGTTAGGTTTAACCCTGCCGGGAAAAACGATTGTCTGCGGCGACAGTCACACTTCGACACACGGGGCGTTTGGCGCTTTAGCTTTTGGTATTGGAACAAGTGAAGTGGAGCATGTTTTGGCGACTCAGTGTTTGTGGCAAGCCAAGCCAAAAACCTTAAAGGTAAATTTTACCGGCAAACGCCCACATTATCTGTCTGCTAAAGATATTATATTAGCATTAATTGCTGAATACGGTACGGATTTTGGTAGCGGCTATGTTTTAGAATTTACCGGTTCGGTTATTAAGGAAATGTCGATGGAAGAACGAATGACTATCTGCAATATGGCTATCGAAGCTGGAGCTAAAGCCGGTCTAATCGCCCCGGATGAAACGACTTTTAATTATCTTAAAGGTAGAAAATATGCTCCGCAAGGTGAAGATTGGGTTCAGGCAGTTGCCCGCTGGTCTTTATTAAAAACTGATGAAGGCGCTGAGTTTGATCGTGAAATCGATTTTGCTGTCGCTGATCTTCAACCGCAAGTAACTTGGGGCACTAACCCGGGAATGGGAGCCGGTATCAATGATACTGTTCCGGATCCCAAACAGGCAAAGAATAAAACGGAAAGCTCAGCAATTTCCCAAGCTATTAACTACATGGGACTGCAGCCGGGAATGAAAATTACAGATATTCAACTGGACTATGTATTTATCGGTTCATGTACCAATTCACGGATTGAGGATTTACGGGCAGCTGCTAAGGTGGCTAAAGGGCAAAAAGTTGCAGCGCAAATTACTGCTCTTGTCGTACCGGGATCTAAGCTGGTAAAACAACAAGCAGAAGCCGAGGGTCTGGATCAAGTCTTTATTGAGGCGGGATTTGAGTGGCGGGAAACCGGCTGCAGTATGTGCTTAAGCATGAATCCCGATGTTGTCCCTGCCGGTAAACGCTGTGCTTCCACTTCTAATCGGAATTTTGAAGGCAGACAGGGTCGCGGTGCCCGTACGCATTTAGTAAGTCCAGCGATGGCTGCAGCCGCGGCAATTCACGGACACTTTATTAACGTTAGTGAATTGTTATCCAGTAAAGGAGAGGTTGAGTAATGGAACCAATTACCATACATCGCGGACATGTTCTCCCGTTAGATCAAGCAAATGTGGATACCGACCAAATTATTCCTAAACAGTTTTTAAAACGGATTGAACGAACAGGATTTGGACAGTTTTTATTCTATGATTGGCGCTTTAATCCAGATGGAAGTGTTAGAGAAGATTTTGTCTTAAATCAATCTAAATATGCCGGTGCCAGCATCTTGCTTACCAAACAAAACTTCGGCAGCGGTTCTTCAAGAGAACACGCCCCCTGGGCACTGCTTGATTATGGCTTTAAGGTGATTATCGCCCCCTCCTACGCAGATATTTTCTACAGCAATTGCTTTAAGAATGGTATTCTGCCAGTTATTCTGACTGAAACCGAGGTGGCTGAGCTTTTTATCAAGGCGGAGCAGGGTAGTTATGAACTAACCATTGATTTGGCTGCTGAAAAAGTAACCGGAAGTGATGGTGCAGTCTACTCCTTTAAGACCGATTCCTACCGCAAAAATCTGCTACTACAAGGCTTAGACGATATCGGCTTAACCGAGCAATATCTCGAACAAATTAAGCAATATGAAGAAAGAACCAAATCATCTTAGCAGATGATTTGGTTCTTTTTTGTTATTGTCATTTCTTCCACTCTTTCTTTCAGATGGTTTTTTAAAAACTGACTTACTTTTTTTATTATCCTATTCAGTTTTGATTTAACCGTTCCCAGTGGTATATCAAGAGCTGATGCAATTTCTTCATTTTTTAATTTATCGAAGTATTATAATATCAGGATTTGCTGATCATCTTGAGATAATTTTAAGATTATTCCACGAATTATATTATCCATCATTTTGTTTTCTATCTGGTCTTCAACTGTAGAACTGTTTATGAAACCTTCTTGTCTTATTGTATCTAAATATTCTTCATTAGTTATAAAAGACTCCCATTTCCTTTTCTTCCTAAAATAATCGATTGCTGTTCGATAGTCAATTGTTTTTATCCAAGATTCTTTTTTTTCTATTTCTGTTAAATGATCTAGCTGCTGAAAGATTTTTAGAAAAGTTTCCTGCACAATATCTTGTGCTAGATGTGGATCATGAATAACCGCATACGCAGTATTATACACTTTTTGATAATACATCTCAAAAAGTCTCTGTTCGTATTCCACATATCTACATTCTTTCTAAAATAATTAATTTCCATCACCCCCAAAAAATGTAAATCACAATTACATATATTTTACTAGATAAATTTGGTAACGAAAATGAGCTAATAGTCCTATAAACAAAGAATAATTATTATAAAAAAAGTACTATTTTTTAATTATTTATATTTATTTCCGAAATATAGGGGACGATTTCGCACCCTCATACGTCTTTATATATGAGAGGGAAATTTTTCATCAGGATTTAGCTGGTTTAGCGCATACATCAGAAATTGGTCAAGATTCAATCATGGTCTCAGATTTATCTGGCGGATACGATGTTACTAATTATGATGTAAATGAATTAAATAGTCATTATCAATAAGAGAGGGTGAATGAAAAATGAAAATAAAAATATTTACATCTGTTTTAATATTTAGTTTCGTAATGGGTGGACTTGTTGGATATTCAAGTAGCAATATAAATAACATTGATTTCGGCACCGAAAAAATATCCAATTCTTTAGAAGAAAAAATGTGGAATGTAGAAGTTATTATTAAAGGGACTGTCATTGACCAAGGGCCAACTTACAAGAGGGATGCTGGATTGGAGTATGATAATTTTGATTATGATGTAACCCCTTCTACAATAAAAATTGAAAAGGTTCTTTTTGGAGAAGTGCCTAATGAAGAAATTGTACTTTTACAGCATGGTTCCTTAGAAAATTCATCATGCGCAGAAAACTTCGTCAAAAAAGGTAGTAAGGTAATACTTCTACTTACTAAGACAACTGATGATAAATACTGGTCTTATCAATTTGCTGATGGTATCTGGGAGATTAACAATGGAAAAGTTTTTTCAAAAACTGATACTAAACAATTAATTGGTCTAATTAATATGAACGAAAACGCTTTTGAAAATTTAATTTCTAACGCAGCTAAAAATAAAAAGAAAGATCCATCGTATTATTAGATTATTATATGAAGAAAGAACCAAATCATCTTAACAGATGGTTTGGTTCTATTAAAGACTCAGGGACAGGTGTCTTGTCTGTTCTCATATGAGACTAACCTAATAAATAACTTAATAAAAATAGCACTATACCAGTGGCGAACATTAACATAGGAAAGTTTAAAAAACTACTTGTTTGCGACGTAGATGATTTCTCCGGGCTACTTTGGACACTGGTACGCATGAAAATTAGTTATTGGGGAAATCCTTGTTTTGTAGGTGAAAATGCAGAAAACGGAATACCGCTTTGGCTTTACAATTATCCAACTGAAGAAGGATATTTTTATACATATCTCTTACATTCTCTCAAAGCCAGTTCCAATAAATCGTTAAATAGAATTTCTGTATCATCTGTTAATTACAACGAAACTAATGATACTTTTAATGTAATAGTTGAAGTTCATGAAAAACCACAACTTACTGTATTATTCCATGGTATGGTTTTTAAAAAAATTAATAATGAATGGATTTTAGTTAGTTTTTCTCAAGATGCTTAATGCCAACTTTTGGATTGTTTCAATTTAAACAACATAAAAATCTACCGTTGGAATTGACTTAAGCCTTCATATCATCGGCTATTCCATTTCCGTCAATTTATCACGCAAAGCTTTTTGCAGTATATGAGAGAAGTTTATACCAACTTCCTCAGCAGCAATGTTAAGATCATGTGGAATGGTTAGCGTCTTTTTATCGTATTTGATTTTTTTGTCCAACGAACAAGATACTAAAATCGTACGCTGTCCGTTTTGAATTGATATTTCATTAAGCGGTGTTGGGTCAGGGATTAGCTCCCCATCGTTCATACGGCTCTCCAGAGTTAGCCGTAATACATCGGAGGCTCGCTGCATAGCTTGTTCTGTGGTATCCGCCTGAGAAAGTGCTTCTTCAAGATCAGGGAAGATAATAGCAATATGTTTCTCTGTAAAGTCCAAGATTGCCGGAAATAGATATTCCCTTTTCATATTAATCCATCCTTTCATATTTGTGATAGTAGAGGTAGAATCTATAATTTCAGCCCCGATTTCTTCTCAACATCTTTTAGGATATGTATAGCAACATCCTTTACTGGATGGGTGATAGTCACCTTCCCTTTTAAAGTCGGATGTTTATATTGGAAGTGATCACCTACTGAGTGAACCAAATACCACCCGTTGTGTTTCAGTAATATTATAACTTCTCTCGAAGAATAACTCCTCAATTATCCCACCTCTTCATTTTATTATAACACGTATTGATACGTATTATAAGCAAAAATCAAAAAAATTATTTACTCAACATCCATCCAATTCCCGAAGAGAATTAGAGATAATTGCTAGACCATTAGCTCTTTATTCTTGTTCTTATTCTTTTGCGGCATTGATTTTTCTCCTCATTCTCTCAATAACTTGATCATGATCAATCAATTGTTCGCCTTCAGCAATCTGTTTTTCCGCAAGCAGTAACTTGGACTGTAATTTCGTGCGTGCCTCCATTCGTCGAAAAGCTTCATGGCTCATAACAACTAGGTCTGCCTCCCCTTTACGCGTAAGAATTACAGGCTCGTCAAGCTCATGGCAGTATTTTGAAAAACCATTATAGTCCTGTCTGATTGTTGTAGATGGCTTAATATTCATTTTAACTATCCCCTTTCAGATATCATTTTCACAACTAAGCGCTAAGTGTTCCACTATTGAGATTCTCCATTTCTGAACATTTTTTTTGGTATCGTAACTTGAATACTAGCGATATTACTCCATAATTTACAGCCAGACTCAAAGCACTGAAAAATAGAAACAGGTAGACGGAATTTTTAATGAAATATGCCAATAGCAATAATACTCCCATTGTAAAAATATTAATTGCGGCGCTCGAATACAAAACAAATTTACTCTGCCCTACCGCTTGCAGTGAATACGAATAAATTGTTGAAGGTATTTTTACCACGCTGGAAATTAAAAATACTAGAAACAGGGAAGCAGTTAATGAAACTACGCTTTCATTTGGGTTAATCAAATAAAAAATATCCATTCTAAAGATAAATATCACTAACGATGCGAATAAAAATACAATCAAAGTACTAATAATCGCATACTTAGGTATCCTATTTATGCTATATTCATTGGACTCAGTATTTTCACTGACCAAGGTTAAAGTAGCAGCCCCATACATATACTTAGGCATCAGCAAAATGTTTATTACTTGAATGAGGAGTAAATATGCAGCGAGGGCGACCTCACCTTTCCTAGAAACAATCGCCGTAATAACCATCATAAAAACGTTGTTTTCCATAATTTCTTGCCCCATAATTGGTAAGCTCAATTGAAGATTAGCCCATGCTCTTCGGAAGTATATCCTTGCTTTTTTCGTATAAATACGAATATCTTTATAGCATATAACCAGATAGATTATTAGATTTGCGAATAAGGAAATTACCGTTGCATATCCTGCTCCGTTAACTCCCATTGGCGAAAAACCGATTTTTCCAAATATCAGTATATAATCCAGCAGAAGGTTAAGAAGTGAAGAGAATAATGAAACCGCTAAAATATACTTTGTTTCTTTATTGATTTTAAAATAGGTGTTTGCTGAGAAGATTAGCATTTGAATCAATATATTCCATTTAACAATTCCAATATAATCCAAAGCATCTTTAAGTAATGACCCCGAAAATCCAAAAACGGTAACCAAAATAAACTTTTTAAAAAATGTAATAACTAATAATAAGATTACGCCTAATGTAAAACTTAACATAATGGAAGAAGTAAATTCTTCATAAAACTCGTCTCTAGCGCTCTTACCAAGCGCTCTACTACCATTAATATTAAAGATGATCACCGTACAACCCATAATTCCAACTAAAATTGAAATAAGCTGATAGACCGATCCAACAGCCCCAAAAGCTGATACCGATATTCTTCCAATCATCGCTTGATCAGTGATACCAATTACCAAATTACTAATTGCCTGAATTATTAAAGGGACTGCAATAATGTTCAGTGACTGAACAATCTTATTCTTTATTAGCATAAAGCCTCCATAAGAAATGATTATTGTAGGCCGATATTAATTTTCAGACCTCCCGCATATTATTCCATTCTTTCAGAAGTTTATCTTCTTTCTCTCGTGTCATCCCAGCATTGCGTTTTTGAATTGCATTCCGGGTAGAATCCCACGAAATAGTCTCTTTAATTGTCTCACTTAATGGTCTGAAATGTAGTCCCGCAGCTTTTGCCTTATCTATATTAACTGCAAGCAAATTTGCATTCGTTGCATTTTCGCCTTGGGTTGAGACCCATAGTGGCATTTCGATCCATGGTTGTACTTCGTGATTAATTAGAAAATCTTCACTTACCCAAGTAATTTTGGCATTACTCTTTGATACTTCTTTACAATGCTCAAGAAATTCTTTCATCGTTAATAAATAATCAGGACCTGTTGCATTATAAGTTCCTGTTTGTTTAGTTTCTACCATTTTTATAATCCAATCTGCTAAATCTCTTACATCAATAAATTGTACTTGATTTTCCGGATTTCCCGGTGCAAGTACTTCAGCTCCTTGATTAATACGAACCGGCCAGTGTGTAAATCGATCTGTCGGATCTAGCGGACCAACAATCAATCCCGGTCGGACATGAAGAACTTTCCCCGGCATAGTTGATTCAATTGTCTGCTCGCACAAAGCTTTTAATTCTCCATAATATTTACGAAGATCTTCAGATGATTGATCATCCATTAATTCTTTAATTGGTGATTCTTCATTGACTCCCGGTCTGCTAAAATCTTTGTAAACAGATATGCTTGAGACAAATGTGTAATGATCGACCAGATCGGCTAAAATCTTGGCAGACTCTCCCACGACTCTGGGTAGATAACCAGACGTGTCTATTACAGCATCCCATTGCCCGCCTTTCAAAGCTTCCAAATTCCCGTCCCTGTCACCATATAGCTTTTTAACATTTGGGAACAGCGAGGGATTACTTTTCCCTCGGGTAAAAATCGTCACATCATGACCATATTCTAATGCTGAATTAACAAGATGATAACCTAAGAATACTGTACCGCCAAGAACTAAGATTCTCATTTTATGTCCTCCCATTTAAATCATTCAAATCAATTGTTTTTCTCAAATTATTATCCCGGTTATGCCGCTCAATTGCTAACTCAATAAGTCTGTTAATCAGTTCAGTATATGAAATACCGCTTGCTTCCCATAGTTTTGGATACATACTGATTCTGGTAAATCCAGGGATTGTATTAACCTCATTAATAATCAGCTCGTTATTTTCTTTGAGGAAAAAATCAACCCGTGCCATTCCTTCAAGATTAAGTGTTTTGAAAGTCTCAACAGCCAACATTTTAACTATGTCAATAACCTCCCGCGGCAATTTTGCGGGGATGGCTAATACAGCACCGTTTTCATCGATATATTTTGCCTCATATGAATAGAATTCGTGTTTGGGCAGTATTTCCCCGGGAATCGAGGCAATCGGGCTTTCATTGCCTAAAACGGAACATTCTATTTCCCGTCCTTTAATATATTCCTCAACTATTACTTTATTATCATATTGGAGCGCTTCAGTTACCGCTAATTTTAATTCCTGTTCATTATTTACCTTATTAATACCCACAGAAGAACCAAGTCCGGCTGGCTTTACAAAACAGGGCATTCCCAAATAATTATTTATTTTTGTAAAATCAATATCATTTACGGAACTCCTGTTAAAGGTAAGAAACTTGGCTATCGGTAACTTTGCGTCCCTTAATAATCTTTTTGCTGTATCTTTATCCATACCAACGGCTGAGCCAAGCACATCAGCACCAACAAAGGGTACATTAGCTAATTTTAATAAGCCCTGAATCGTGCCATCTTCTCCCAATGGTCCGTGTAAGACAGGGAATACGACATCAAAGGAACCAATAAGTTGGTGATTCTTAAAACTATATAATTGAGGGTCTCTATCACTTGGTACAACCATAACACTTTCATTGGATTGATTTAACATTATTAATTTGGGATTATCACTGTTTAAGAGAAAAGTGGATTTTTCATTTAGATACCATTTTCCTTGTTTGTCTATTCCAATTAAAACTACATCGTATCTATCTTTGTCTATAGCCTCAATAATACTTTTTGCCGATTGCAGGGAAACCTCATGTTCAACTGATTTACCACCAAAGATAATGGCAACTTTCTTACGATTCATCACGTCATCACTCTCCTTCAGTTTACTAAATAATATGTATTAATTATACCAATTTTTTCTCTATGAGAATTTATTAATTCAAAGATTCATATTAAATATTGTGACGGAATATTATTTACATAGCGTGAATTTATAAAAGAGATTGCTTTCTTATTATTCTAGCATTAACGGGGGAGAAAAATGAAAATAATTCTTATTCTGATATTTTTACTTGTTTCTATGAACAACAGAATCTATTCTGAAGATCTAATAGTAAATCCAAAACAAATATATACATATGATGTTCTTAAAAATGATATCAATCTATTAGCTGGAAAATATCCAGAGATTTTAGAAGTTATATCTTTAGGTAAAACAACATACGGAAGGGATATTTATGCTTTAAAATTAGGCAAAGGAAAAGCAAATATTCTGATTATGGGAGCCTTCCATGCGAGAGAATGGATAACAACAAATCTTTTAATGAACAAAGTCGAGTTTTACGCAGATGCCTATGCTAATAATATTATATTAGATGATAAATATAATAGTAATCAGATACTTAATGAAGTCTCTATCTATTTTATCCCGATGGTTAACCCTGATGGGGTGACATTGCAGCAAATAGGGTTGTCAGCCTTTCCCGAAGAACTTCATGACACTCTTATCAAAATGAACGAGGGAAGTACTGATTTTAAAAGATGGAAAGCAAATGCTGAAGGTTTTGATTTAAATCGTCAATTTCCGGCTGAATGGGACCATGTACCAGATGCCTTAACTTATCCCTACTTTAAATACTATAAAGGAGATTATCCGCTTCAAGCGGTGGAAGCAAAAACAATAGCTGAATTTACCAAAGAAATAGATCCTGAAATTGCCGTTTCTTATCATTCCAGCGGAAGGGTACTCTATTGGTTTTTTAATAATAAGGTAGAAAATATCGAAAGGGATAGAAATTTAGCAGAAATGATTTGCGATTATACTAATTATGAGCTAGTTGAACCAGAAATTAATCAAAGCAGCGGCGGATTTACCGATTGGTTTATTCAAGAGTTTAACCGACCGGGTTTTACCCCGGAGGTAAGTTATCCAATTTATGAAAATGAAGTGCCGCTTTCAGCTTATGACGCAATATGGGAGAGAAACAAGTATGTCGGGATATTACTGGCTGATGAAGGATATACGTTGTATAAACGCCGAATCAAAATAAATTATAATGGTAAAAACATCTATTCAGATTTTGATCCAGTGATCATAGATGGAAGAACATTTGTCCCGATTCAACTAATCATTGAACATTTTGGTTTAACCCTCAATTATAACAGCGATAATGAAATGGTTGAAATTATGAAGGTTACAGGTAAAAATATTGAATCAACAATTGAAGTGAAGCCAATAATTAGGGATAATCGAATCCTCGTCCCAATCCGTTATATTGCTGAAAGCTTAGGGATAGATGTAGATTGGGATAAAGAAAGCAATAGCATAATATTAATCAGCGGAGTTCCCCCTGTTCATGAGAACATTTAAACTTTTTTGCCAGCTGATCTCTTAATTTTTCAGATAAAAGTCTTCTGCTGTTCTTACTGCTTTACCGGTATTAATATCAGCATTTAGTTCAGTTAATATTGTTTCTAATGCTGATAAAAATTGCATAACGTTTATACGCTGGGATGAATAACCCATTAAGCCGACACGCCATATTTTACCCTTGAGAGGTCCTAATCCTCCTCCTATTTCAATACCGTAGCGTTGTAATAACATTTTGCGTACATTGGCATCTTCAACGTTATCAGGTATTTTAACAGAAGTTAACATTGGCAATCTATAGCCTTCTTGCGCAGCTAATTCCAATCCCATAGCTTCAAGTCCAGCCTGTAATGCCCTTCCGTTTTGCTCATGCCGTTCAAATACTGTTCCCAAACCTTCTTCTTTAATTAATCTTAAGGCTTCATGCAAAGAATAAATCATAGAAATTGGTGCTGTATGATGGTAAAAACGCTCCTTGCCCCAATATGCCTGAATCATCGAAAGATCAAGGTACCAACTTTGGACCTTTGTTTTTCGGGCATTTAAAGCTTCGACTGCTTTATTACTGAAACTTACCGGTGATAATCCCGGCGGGGCACTTATACATTTTTGCGTTCCGCTGTATACGGCATCTATTTCATTTTCATCTACACCAACACTAATTCCCCCTAAAGATGTAACAGCGTCAACGAAGAACAAGGCATCATACTCTTTAGCAAGCCTAGATATTTCTTTTAAAGGCTGCTGTGCACCTGTCGAGGTTTCAGCATGTACAATGGCAATTGCTTTCACAGGTCCATTATTCTTTAATGCTGCTTCAATCATCTTCGGGTCAATAATGGTGCCCCATTCGGCTTCAACCTGTACTACCTCTGCTCCGGCTCTCCCTGCAACGTCAACCATTCTTTGACCGAATAAACCGTTAACACCAATAATAACCTTATCACCGGGTTCAACTAAATTAACAAAAACCGTTTCCATACCTGAACTTCCTGTTCCGGACATTGCAACAGTAAGTTTATTATCAGTTTCAAAAACATAACGAATCAAATCCATTGTTTCATTCATAATGTTAAGAAACTCGGGATCTAAATGCCCCAACAAAGGTGTAGCCATAGATTTTAAAACATTTGGATGAACGTCACTTGGTCCCGGACCCATTAATAATCTTTTTGGCAATATCAATTCCTTAGACATATTTAGTGCCTCCTTATTATTTCTACTAAAGCTAAAACCAAATTTAGCAAACACAATTGCCGTGAAAATAAGGACTCTTCACCGTGTACTATTACAGTTGAAATAATTAATATTTAGTATATAACAGAACTTATAAAAAGTGAAATGTTTTTTTGATGGAAAAAAATTCTTTTTACAATCAAACATCTTGGTCTCCTGTGAATGGAATGGCAAAAAAACAGAATCAGAGGAATAACGCAAAAACACCGCCCATATGATTAAAGGCGGTTGCAGTAATACTTGAAATATATATTAAATGATGTTGTGTAACTACTAGCATTATTTCATTAACTGTTTCTTTTACATCCATATTGCTTGTATCAATTTTTGATTGTGTTTAAGCAATCATACACCCTTAATCTTTCAATGCTTCTTCCAACTATGCATTCATTACACATCTGTTTGTATTACTTCAGTAAAAAACTAAATGTTTCGTATCTCATACTCAAAGGGTTCTTCACACGAGTAAATCTCATGGAAAAATCCCATATACGGGATATCGTCTTCCATGCATTTTATACAATACGACAGCTGTTACCAGCTTCGATGCAGCACTCGGTATGGGTGCTTGGCGCACTGACGTTCCGAGGGTTTGCCACGTCGGGTTACTACATTCTATCAGTTAATACCCAAAAAAGTTAATGTCGCCAATCCCTTTATGCTAAGAGTTTGGCATAAAGAACATTCGCTTCCAAGTCTCCCGATTCCGCCAAACATTCCCCATGAGGGCTAAAAAGATATCCGCCCCATGGACTGAGCTTTATATGGTTTTCATCCGCGACTACCTTATTTCCGCAAAATCTTCTCCATCGCTTTCCCCTTTGCTAACTCATCGATCAGCTTATCCAAATAGCGAATTTCCTGCATAGTTGGTTCTTCGATGTCTTCGACTCGGACACCGCAGATCACACCTTTAATCAAAGTCCGTGAAAGATTCAGTTGGGGAGCTTCCGCAAAGAAGGTCTCAAAATCTGTCTGCTTTTCCAGTTGCGATTCTAACTCTTCCTGGCTATACCCTGTCAACCAACGGATGATTTCATCGACTTCTTTTTTCGTACGTCCTTTTTTCTCCGCCTTCGTAACATAATGGGGATAGACACTTGCGACACTCATTTTATAGATCTTATGTTTAGTCATGACACATCCTCGCTTTCATGTACTTTTGATTAATTGTTTTCCAATTATAACAATAGCTCCGGTTTGTTAAAAAATAATTATTTGTAAACCTTCTCTACTATTTCTTCACCATTAGACTCAACAATGAATTTAATTGAACTAATACCTTTTGGTGCTACTTTAAATATTTCTTCTGACAAACTTCCTATATCTAAATCCTCCATACTTTTGTTTTCTTTTAAAGTAAATCCAATATCAAGGGTTTCGGTCTCATCATCAATAATTACCTGATGTACCTTTGCTACATTTTCATTATCTGAAACTACCCCCCAACTTTTAAAAACAGGTTGATAAATTGAAAACCATAAATAAATTAAAATAATTAAGAAAGCAACAGCAATAAAAATAATAAGTGGTTTCTTTCTAATCCTTTTGTTTAATACTGCCAATTAAAATCTCCCCCCAAGATTTATTATATAATAAACACTAACCTTATACATAATTTACCACAGAAGAACCCGATATCTTTTTTAAACTAAACTGTTCTTAAGTGCATTAATCAGCACTCTTTTGCTCTGAAGTTAGCTGGCTTATTTGGACGTAAGAATTATAATAATGTACTATTTTGAACGTATTTACCCTTATGAATTTAGTACACCAAGAGAACTGCGTGTTGGAATCCGTGAGTATGTCCAAGAATACAACACTGAACGGCCTCACCAAACATATGTATATTTGACTCCATACGAGTATTTCTGGGAAGAATGGCGGCCTAAAAAGCACTTTGTGGCCAGCCCCAAACCCCGTCCTAGCCGGAGGGCAGGTGGTCTGGATTCAGACCACCAATGAATAGGATATGAGTTAGTGAGGGAGTCAAGCGTCAAGATGAACTCGCTCTGCTCGCCCTCAACTCCCGCCAAACTGTATCCGCTAAATCATAATAACAGGAAATATCTGGTTCATACGGGCTGTGGCTTCCCAGAATAGCCTCCACAGTATAGAAATTAATAAAAAATAAAAACCCTGACACTTTAATACGCCAAGGTATAGTTGTAACTAAGTTATTTTCTGTAAATATCTCCACGGGATCCAATTTTGACAATAAATATTAATATATTATCATCATATATCTCATAAATTATCCTAAAGTCTCCAACTCTTAAACGATATATATTCCCCTCATAACCCTTCATGCTTTTTGAATGAGGATGATTATAAGGAGACTCAGTTAGAGATTCAATTGAACTAATAATACGATTTATTGTGTTCTTATCATATTTTTTCAATTGCTTCTTTGAATTACCTGAGAATTCGACTCTATATTTCAAATTCACGTTTTAAATCCTCCAAAGAAGTGGATTTACCATTTTCTAGTTCTCGTCTGGCTATCTGAATTTCTGTAATATCATCAAATGATAGGACATCATCTTCATTATCTAACTGCTTTTCCAATAACCAAGTGAGAAAACTCTTAGCTACAACTTTATTTTTTTCATTTAAATTTTTTACCAATTTATCCAATTCATCATTTGGAATACTCATTATAAATCCTACCTCCAATTTTATTTAATATTATTATATACTATATATTTACATATAACCACCTGTAATATATGTATAATTTTATATCATCACTAAGTATTGTTGTTCTAAAATTATGAAGAGGTTTCTAAGGTCAAGCTTTCTGCTTTCCCATAGGTTAGTGGTTCGACCCGCGGCTTCGTTCAACAAGGATTTGCGCAATTGCAGTCTTGATTTATGGCTATAGTATTTTGGTATTTATTTTAGCTTCATGGATAATTTCATGAAGTTTTTTCTTGGCAACTGCGCAACCATTCCAATGTGTTATAGGATATCAGCGCCTTCTTCGAGTTAGTTGAAAGACCACTCTCTGTCAAATGTTGCTCTGCCTTTTCAATTTGTTTTTTTGATATATCCATCCCCCATAGTTCAGATGCGTTGCGTTCGCGGTGATATATCAAGGATTGACCATTTCCACAGCCTATCTCCTCCCCGAGATATCACCAAAAAGTTTGCACTTTTCTTCTGAAACAAACGCACCATAAAAAGAAAGCACAATAGCGCCTAGAACGTCATTCCCATTTGTATCCCAATAAAAACTGTTCGTTTTTATAAACATTATTTTGGTTCATTCTGGTTTCTCCTACTTCGCATTTTCCTAATGAATTTGTCTTAACAATAAGGGTGTCCCAATCTTTTTACGATATAGTAAATCTGATATCATTTGATCCTCCAATTTCTATTCCTCAGAGCCCTACCTTAAATAATCCGAGCACAGACGCACGGCCTTTTGCATCATCTTTCGCAGTCACGGTAGTAAGCGTCAGTTACCCAACACCCACGCACAGATCCCACTGGGCTCTGCAGATATATTCACTTCCGTAGTCAAGCAAAACATTATTTGAATTTGAATTCTAGCTGATTGTCAGCAACTTCGGTTATCTTGGGTCTCATCAAGCCATACCATTTCATTTTTGTATAGAACTCTTTCCACTTGAAGCTTTTCCTTTGGCTTCTGCGGTTTAGCCATTTGTATAGTATTTTAATGGCTAGTCTATAGAATTCTTGTATTCTATTGCTATTTCCTATGAATCTATAGTAGTTAAAGTATCTTCTGAGCTTGACATTAAGCATATCTACTATTTTCTTTAATCTATTATTACGGTTTTCTATGCACCATTCGGTAAAATTTTGTATTGATTTGGTTAGCTTTTTTCGGGTGGTTTGTCTCGTTATGATGTCTTTTCCTTTTCGTGAGACTTTCCATCGATAACCTTATGAAGTATTATGTCTTTTCAATGTCATCGCATGAGAATACAAAATTAACTTTCCCTTCGCTTGACTTCCCCCATTTGTTTTCATCCCAAATAACTATAACTGGAGCATCTTTGATAAATCCTAAAGAAACACCGTCATAATTATCATCAGGCTCTAATACAGGTATACCTAATTTTTCATTATAAAACTCAACCAACGCTTATGGTTTAACGGAGGAAATATTAACACAAGATATAAAATCGTAATAAGTAGGATTGTCAAGCGGCCAGCCGCCATCACTTTCAAATCCCAGTATTTCTTCATACCATTTTAATGCCTTATTAATATCCGAGACGTTTACTCTTACATGATTAAGCCGTGTTTTCATATATATCATCCTATCTATTATCAATTTAACATATTTAGCGTATAAAACTAACCTTATTCTCAACACTCCAAAGACTTTCCCTAGCAAATCCCGCCACGGGTGGCGGGCATCCACTGCATGGCGCACAACGTTCCGCGTATTCCTGAAGTCTGGTTACTACTTTCATCTCCTCTCAGATTTTGGGAATAAGCTGTTGAACTAAACCGCTAAATCATAAAACATTAATAAAGACTGTGACCTAGTTTTCTACAGATTATGACCATAATGATGGATTATATAAGCATTTTTATATTTCTTAGATTGATTTCTCGGATATCAATAAAAAATATGTTATTACTATCAACATTCACAAGGTAATCAGCCGCTACCGACACATATCCAATCTGTAGACAAATTTTATAAAACTCAAGCTTTTGCATATTGATGTTATTTGGCATAGGTATCTTGCCGCCATACATCAAGTCTATAACTGCCCAGTCGTATTCAAGATCAAAATATTTTACACCCTCAATATCAATCAACCCAATTTTTCCGTCATCAAGAATAAAAATGTGCGGCGGCGTTAACTCACCATGAACTAAGCTATATTCTTGCTTTTCTTTTTCATCGATTTCACTAAATTTCTTTTTCATTAAGACAAGTATATTTTCTTTCAGATCATTAATTTCATTGTCGAATTTAGAAGCTATGTTTAATTCTTCTGCATAAAAGTTATATATTAATTGTGCTGCCGAAATGTAATTTGGCTTTGTTTCAATTGGCGAACCGTAATAATTGCGCTTATGAATTGACATTTTGCTCATGATGTCAACAATCTTATCCGCAAATATAGAAACATCACCGCCGCCTTGCATATATTCGTTAAAACTGATTCCTTTAAAGCACTCAACGATGGCATAATTAAAGTCACCGTCATTATAATGACCTGATACAATAATTTTAGGTACTCGTAGGCCGATACTGCTAAGCAATTCAGTATTGTATATAAAATATTGAAATCCATCTGGGAAGAGATATTCTACACCATCTATTGGATTTTCAGATAAAGTGCCACCATAAGGACGCAGCCAAACATATAGCATATAACACTTTGGATTGGTTGCGCAGTTGCCAAGAAAGAACTTCATGATGTTAACCATGAAGTTAAAATAAATACTCGGACAAGAAAGTCAAAAACAAGACCGCAATTGCGCAAATCCTTGTTGAACGAAGCCGCGGGTCGAACCACTAGCCTATGGGGATTGTTATTTTTCTCCATCCCCTTTATCGAGGACAAAACGTAGATTTTCCACCAAAATGCTGATCTCTATCGCACTTGAACCTACTTTTAAGCATAGCTTCCCCCTCCCCAATAAAGAGGCAAAAAATTGGGTTATGCAATTTCCGGAAATTCATTCGATACTCGGAAGCAAAGATAATACCTGATGCCAAGTACCGCCACAATCAGGACAAATCGAAATATCAACACCAGTTACCTTTAAAATCAGTTCCTTAGCAGAAAGCTTCACCTTAGGTCTAACTGGTGACCGGTTCAGGCGCAAGCATTTTAGCAGCTTAGTTTTTCGATTGCAATTACTCAAGAAACCAAAATACCTTATTTTCTGAAAACCAGAGGGGAGTACATGTACCATAAACCTCCGCATAAACTCCATAGCATCAAGCTTTAGTAACTTCACCTTATTATCCCTGTAATCACGGTAACGGAAAGCTACAGAGTTTTCATCCATGG
>Ga0209347_1003717_pt1 | contig 17198 bp, 13 predicted proteins | sample AutmiccommuBRH23_FD_187382 | JGI IMG/M metagenome (GOLD analysis project Ga0209347, IMG submission 187382) | Deep subsurface microbial communities from Mt. Terri, Switzerland - Autotrophic microbial communities BRH/23 (SPAdes) (version 2) | ecosystem: Environmental > Aquatic > Deep subsurface >...
TCGATCAGGCGGATCGAGGTGAGGGTCCAGCCGCGCCGCGCAAGCCGGTTCGCGTCGCGCGAAAAGGTTACCGGATCGCAGGAGAGATAACAAATGATCTCCGCATCCGACCCCGCCAGCGCGTCGCCGACTGCGGGACTCAGCCCCGCGCGAGGAGGATCGACCAGCACGAAGTCGGGCCGCGTCGAGCGCCGGCGAAGGAACTGCTCCACGTCCTCCGTGATCGCCTGGACGTTCCCCGATCCGGCGTTGAGCGTCGCCCAGCGGCTCGAGTCGCGCGAGGTCTCCACCGTGATGACGCTCTCGAACCGCGTCGACAGAGGGGCGGCGAAGAAACCGACCCCGCCGTAAAGATCCCATGCGAGCTCGCTTTTCGAGGTTCCCGCAGCGATCTCCATCACCCGGCGCTGCAGCTCGCCGAGGAGGTGGCGATTCACCTGGAAGAAGGAGCGGACATCGAGGAGGAACTCGGAGCCGGCGATGCGGATGCGCGTCTCTCCGCCGGACCGTTCTTCCGATCCCTCGGGCGTGAGCGAGACGGTCAGCTCCGGACCGTTCTCGAACGTCTCCATCGCGCCGCCCGGAATCTGCCCCGCCGCTTCGCGCAGCTCATCGAGATGCACCAGCACCTCCGGCCCAACGATCTCGCATTCCTCCGGCAGCGGCACTACCTCGTGGGACCGCCGCTCGAAGAACCCCGGAAGCGCCTCGGCCCCCCGGCTCACATGAAGCCGGCTCCGAAGACGGTAAGTCAGAGGAGAAGGACTCACCGCGATCGCTGGCAAGACAGCGACATCGAACTTCCCGATGCGCCGAAGCGTGTCGGTGAGGATTTTCTTCTTCCAGTAGAGCTGCCGGTCGAGCCGAAGCTCGGTCCAATCGCACCCCCCGCACTCTCGCGCGACGGGGCAAGGAGCCGCGCGCCGCTCCGAAGATGGGGAGACGATCTCCTCCACCACCCCGCGCCCAAACCCCTTCTTCACCTCCGTAATCCGAACCCGAGCCCGATCCCCCGGATAAGCCCCCGGCAGAAACACCGGAAACCCCTCAATCCGAGCCAGCGCATCCCCCCCAGCGATAAGCGACTCGGGAACCATCTCCACAACCGACCCGGGCTCAATAGATGGACGATTCTTCATCAACTCTCAACCTCTCTCTAAGCGGCTGAAGATGCCCGGAAACCGGCCTCGGCACGCACGGCCTTTGCGTTGCTTTTCCCTAGCCCCTGGTCCCTGGCCCCTAGCCCCTTGTTGCACTTGCGACGCCCCCTCGCTCCGCGATAAGGTTCACTCCCCGGAAACCTCCGGAAGATCGCACCCCGCGATCCATCTTCGGAAAACCAAAAGGTTCCCGCCCCGCGGCTTCGCGCCGGGGGGAGATGGTCGAACGCCAAACATGAAAGTACACGAATATCAGGCGAAAGAAATTCTGAAGAAGTTCGGAGTGCCGGTCCCCCGTGGACACGTCGTCGACAACCCGGACCGCGCCCGCGAGGTCGCCAAGGAGCTCGGCGGTCGCGTGGTGGTGAAGGCGCAGATCCACGCAGGCGGTCGCGGCAAGGGTGGCGGCGTCAAGCTGGCCAAGAGTCCCGACGAGGCGGCCGACCTGGCGAAGAGCATTCTCGGGATGACGCTGGTGACGCACCAGACGGGTCCCGAGGGTCGTCTCGTCCGCAAGGTGCTGATCGAGGAAGCGCTCAACATCGATAAGGAGCTGTACCTCGGCATCACGCTCGATCGCAACCTCGGCAAGCCGGTGATCATGGCGTCCGCTCAGGGCGGCATGGACATCGAGGAAGTTGCCGCGAAAGATCCGAAAGCCATCTACAAGGAGCCGATCGACGGCGTTCTCGGCATCCAGCCGTTCCAGGCGCGGAAGGTCGCTTACGCGCTCGGACTCGAGGGGCAGGCCTTCAAGAAGGCGGTCGTTTTCCTCCAGAAGCTCGTCCGCGCCTACATCGAGACCGACGCCTCGCTCGCCGAGATCAACCCGCTGCTCGTCACCAAAGAGGAGGACGTCCTCGCGCTCGACGCGAAGATGACCTTTGACGACAACGCAATGTTCCGGCACGAGGACATCCTCGAGATGCGCGACCTCAACGAGGAGGATCCTCTCGAGGTCGAGGCCTCGAAGTTCGGCCTCAACTACATCAAGCTCGACGGAAGCGTTGGCTGCATGGTCAACGGCGCGGGCCTGGCGATGGGGACGATGGACATCATCAAGCACGCAGGCGGCGAGCCGGCGAACTTCCTCGATGTCGGCGGTGGCGCCAGCGCCGAGCAGGTCAAGAACGCCTTCCAGATCATCCTCAGCGACGAGAACGTGAAGGCGATCCTCATCAATATTTTCGGCGGCATCATGCGCTGCGATCGCATCGCGGAGGGCGTGGTCCAGGCTTCGAAGGAAGTCGGGCTTCCCGTTCCGCTGGTGGTTCGGCTCGAGGGAACCAACGTCGAACTCGGGCGGGAGATCCTCGAGAAGTCGGGGCTCAACCTCATCACCGCCGACGGCATGCAGGACGCCGCCGAGAAGGTCGTCGCCGCCGCGAAGCAGCACGCCGCAAAGGCCTGAGGCCGCGCGCAAAGGAATCGGAGAGATCGAATGTCTATCTGGGCTGACAAGAACACGCGGGTGATCGTCCAGGGGATCACCGGACGCGAGGGAACGTTTCACGCAATTCAGTGCCGCGAGTACGGCACCAACGTCGTCGGCGGAGTGACGCCCGGCAAGGGCGGCACGAAGCACGAAGGGTTCGACGTATTCAACAGCGTCGTCGACGCGCGGGAGAAGGCGGGCGCCACGTGCAGCCTGATCTTCGTTCCCCCGCCGTTCGCCGCCGACGCGATCATGGAATCCGCCGACGCCGGCATCGAGCTGATCATCTGCGTCACCGAGGGGATTCCGGTGAATGACATGGTGCGGGCGCACGATTTTCTCCGGAAAGCGAACGCCGAACGCGCCAACGGGAAGGGCTCGCGTCTCATCGGGCCGAACTGCCCCGGCATCATCACTCCCGGCCAGGCGAAGATCGGCATCATGCCGGGCCACATCCATCGCGAGGGTCCGATCGGGATCGTCTCCCGCTCCGGAACGCTCACCTACGAAGCCGTCGGCCAGCTGACCCGCAAGGGGATCGGCCAGTCGACCGCGGTCGGAATCGGCGGCGATCCGCTGCCCGGAACGAACTTCATCGACTGCCTCTCGGCATTCGAAGCCGACCCGGCGACCGAGGCGATGATCATGATCGGCGAGATCGGCGGAACGGCCGAGGAAGAGGCCGCGGACTTCGTGAAGAAGAACGTGAAGAAGCCGGTGGTCGCCTTCATCGCCGGCCAGACCGCCCCTCCGGGACGCCGCATGGGCCACGCGGGAGCAATCATCAGCGGAGGCAAAGGAACGGCGAGCGAGAAGATGGCCGCCCTCAAAGCCGCCGGCATCCACGTCGTCGTCTCCCCAGCAGACCTCGGCTCCAAGATCGCCGAAGTCTGGAAGAAGTGAGGTGGCCGAAGCTTTCCAGCTTCGGCTCCGAGATGAACAGCAGAAAATGATCCCCTCCTCCGCACCGAAATAAACCAAGGCATCATCCGGGCGGGCCCCCAGGCCCGCCCGACCCGTCTAAGGCCAGATGGACTCACCCATGACCAACGACCTCCACCTTCCCGGCGACCCCACCCCCGGCTGGACCCTCCTCATCGGCGGCGGCGAGTTCTCCTTCGGCGAGACCGAGGAAGCCGACCGCTTTCTCCTCGCCCACATGCCCCCGGAGCGCAAGACCATCGCCTTCATCCCCACCGCTTCCGGTTCCCCCGACTACGCGAAGCACCTCGGCATCTGGCTCCAGAAGCTCGACCCGGAGGTCACCGTCGTGAACGTCCCCGTCTATCGCGCGCGCGATCTTCGTCGCGGCAAGAACCTGGCGACGATCCGCGAGGCCGGCGCGGTCTATATAGGCGGCGGTGTGACGAATCTCCTCGCCGAGACTCTCCGCGGCTCGGCCACGGAGGAAGCGATGCGCGAGGCCCTCGCCTCCGGCGCGATCGTGGCGGGCATCGGCGCGGGCGCGGCATGTCTCGGCGCCTGGACCGCCGACGCCCATCGAGTGGGGAGCGCGATCGAAGGCTTCGGCTGGCTCCCCGCGACCGCGATCGAGACCGCCTTCGACCCCGAGCGCGCCGACACCCTCCGCCGCCTCATGTCCATCCCCGAAGTCGACCTGGGTCTCGGCATCCCCTCCGGCACCGCCCTCGCGATCGCTCCAGACCGGCGAGGAACGATCCTGGGGGATGGGCAGCTGGCGGTAGTGAGAAAGCCAGGAGCAAACTGATGTCGGCGCGAGATGTCATCCCGAGCGTAGCGATGGAGCAGGGGGGGCGGAATCCGTAAACGCCGCAACCCTGTCGGCGCGAAACGTAACTTCGTCGTCCCACAAGCACAACCATTCGCCCGACGAAATCTCCCTAGTCCCTAGCCCCTAGGCCCTTCTCCATTGGAATTCGAACCCCCCGCCCCGCGTCTAACACGCCGGAAACGCAATTGAAAGGAACCTCCAAAATGTCCAGAACTTTCACCATCATCAAACCCGACTCCGTAGAGAAGGGGAACTTCGGCAAGATCATCTCGAAGCTCGAGGCGGAAGGATTCCGCATCATCGGCATCAAGAAGCTTCATCTCGCGAAGGCGCAGGCCGAGAAGTTCTACGCCGTGCACTCGGAGCGTCCCTTTTTCGGCGACCTGGTCAAGTACATGACCTCCGGTCCCGTCTACGTCGCCGCGCTCGAGCGCGAGGACGCCGTCCCGCAGCTCCGCAAGGTGATGGGCGCCACCGACCCCGCCAAGGCCGACGCCGGAACGATCCGCAAGGACTTCGGCGAGTCGATCGAGCGCAACGCCATCCACGGCTCCGACTCCGACGAAAACGCCGCCATCGAGATCTCCTTCTTCTTCGCCCAGCACGAGCTCGTGTAAGCGAGCGTAGGCGAAGCTTTCAGCTTCGCTCACAGGAAGCGCGGCTTCCAGCCGCGCGAGGGAGGTGAAGCCCGCAGCTTCACCTCCCAATCGCCGCCCGGGCCTCATCATCAGTAACGTCAACCAGCACGGGCTCACGACTACTTTTCATCCGAAGGACGGCGGAAGCTACTGAGCGGGCGAGCACGGGTCCTGGACAAGCGAGCTTAGTATCCTGGCTGTGCCCCTGATTTCTCCGTGTTCTCCACGCCTGTGCCAATGGGGTGCCGCACCGGGCGTCGTCGCTCCGGCCGTTCCCGCTCGATCTGGCGGAGGTAGATTCGCGTAACCTCGGGGGCGCCATCAGCCGGATCCACTCCTTCGTACAGGAGTTGCGCACCGGCAGCGGTTCTCACCAGCTCGGGGGCACCCGTGTCGAGCAGATCCGACTCGAGGGTCATTACCGCTGATGCAGCGTTCCCGATCGCGTCGAGCTCGAGGTAATGCAGGGTACGGCTCCGGGTCATCACTCCTTCGTCCCAAGTGAGAATGTACCCACCGCCGAGTCGCGAGATGGCGACCGTAGAACGAAACGAAAGGCCCGAGCTTTCTGAGCTCTGGCGCGGAGCGCTGGATATCAGGGTCACGCCCTGGGTGGTGACGGATCCCCATAGGACACTTTTTGTGTCAGTCCACACTGCCATCCCTGCCACGTGATCGAGAGCGGATGCGTGGAAGGAGGTCTCGTGAGTTTCGGCTACCCCGGAGGCGGAGAGGAAGCTGTACTTGAGCGGAGCACCGCCGAACAGAGCGAGTACCCGGTCCCCGTGATCGCTGAGCGAGAACACCTGACCGGTGAAGGAGGACTCGACCAGCATTGCGGACTCTTCGAGAGGTTTAAGGCTGCGATCCAGGCGAATGGTCGAGAGCGATGTGAATAGGGGAGACGCCCCCCTGTGCAGGTAACCGACCACGTAAGCTCCACCGGACCAGACGACGTCCAGTGCGATCAGCAGCTGGACTTCCGGAAGATCGATGACCGTGTCCTCAATGATCTCTCCCGAGGACGAAAGAAGAGTCGCCCGAAGTCCTGAATCGCGAGCGAACCAGACTACGGCGAACTCTCGTCCATTGGAAGCCACTGCCAGACCCCTGTCCAAACTCCTCAATTCCGGTTCGCCGAGGATCTTGGTCTGAACCGTTTCTCCCGAGGCGTTCAGCACGGCAGCGACGACGACGTGGCGGCGGTCGTCGGTACGCTCTTCGACCCACGCCACGAGAGACGTTCCGTCCGCACCAGCCGCTGCGGCCGGACTCTTCTGGAGTGACCGGGACCTGGCGAGCCAGAAGGGGGCGGCCGACAGGGGATGCCCCTTCGTGTCCAGGAGCATCCCGAAGATGTCCCGCAACCCCGTGCTCGTCTCCACTGCAACCATGACGGATCCATCGATGGCCACGGCGCTGGATGAGAGCAGCGGCGGGAGACCATCGGTCGTGAGCAGCGTAAGGGGCCCGGTAGCCCGTCCCCTGTCGTCGAGATGGAGGGACCAGATCCTGGTTTGTGGGACAACATATTCCGGTGTGGTGTCTCCGATTGTGGCAACGTACCCTTCGCCAATGAACGTCAGGGTCTGATTATTGAGTAGCCCCTGCTGGATCTCCACTGGAGAAGATTTCGTTCCTCCCGGTTCAATATGCGCGGTGAAGATCGAGCCGGGGATTCCGAGGTTCGACGACCAGATCGCCACTACGGATGTGCCGTTTGACGCTGCCTGGAGATTGAAAACCGCGTGTCGAGCATCCGCAACGAGTTGTTCGCTGCCCGGTTCTCCGTCGAGGCTCAGTGGAACCGCATGCACCGACGATGGGTAGCCGTTGCCTCCGGGTGTTCCATCGAGATCCACGCGCGCGCCAAGGAGAAGAAAGCCGTCCGAGTGGCGCACGACGTCGAAACCGAAAGCGTTGTCGAATGACGCGATAGGCCTGGCGACCGACAGAATATCTCCGGCTGCATCCAGGATCGATCCGATGATGACTGGTGCCGCTGCGTGGTCCTGTACCGTCAACAGAATACGCTGCCCCGAAACTGCGATCCGCAGCTTCCGGAGGTTCGCGCCGGACGCGATCGTCGAAACGGGCCCGAGCACTCCCGTCGGCGAAATCGTGCGAGACCGAAGGCTGTTCGGGCCCTCTATCCACGCGACGAGGTACGTCTCGCCGGACCAGACGATGGTCGGCTCCAGATCAGACTCGAAGGGATACTGAAGAGAGCTGACCAGGAGCGGAGTGGCGTCGATCGGTGTTCCGTCCTTTTCGAATCGCGAGACCATGACGTGACGGTCCTGGTGTGACCAGGCAACCGCGACCACCTCGCCGTCGGAGGCAGCGCTGGCATCCGATTGACTGAGGCTCGCCGGACGAAGAATCGGTTCGGTGAGTTCACGCGGCATATCGAAGCCTGTGTTCGCATGGAGCGAGCTGGCCGTCACGAGGGCAAAGAGCAGCAAGGAGAAAGAGTTTCTGATCACCATCTCCAACTGATACGGTCGAGCAGAGGCATCTATCTATTTGCGGTTCTCCGTACCGAGCTGATCAACCCGAGCTGATCATCCCGGCAGGGTGCATCCGGTTTGCAAACGCTTCTGATGGCGCGGCCGTACCAAGGAGCAGGTGACCAGGATGAAATTACTGCTCATAGTCTCTCTCCTCTTCGCATCATCGCTCAGCGCTCAGGAGTCACTCTCCGGGTACGAGCCAGTGCTGTTACCGGTCTACGCGGGGGTGAGCCCTGTGAATGGGGTCAACGGCTCGTCGTTCAGGACGCGTCTATCGGTGTTCAGTGAGCGGCTGTTCACGTTCTATCCGGGCATCACCGAGCCGTTCTCGGAGACCGCGCTGACCCTCCTTCCGCGCGATTTCGACGTGCCGTCGAAAGGTCGCCTTGTCTGGATCGACCGCTCCGCCGTGAACGACGTGCATTTCGGCTACACCCTCATCTCCAACGACGCCAGCCTCCTCGCGCCGGAGCAGCGGACCGCGTTGCCGGTGGTGCGTGAGCGGGAGCTTCGGAGTGGGAGTATCGAGCTGCTCAACATTCCGGTCAGGCCCCAGCGTTTCCGGCACACGTTGCGAATCTACGACGTGCTGCGTGATGGATCAGCGGTCGTCACCGTACGAGTGGAGTTGATGGACGTTGGGGGCACGGGGACGCTGGAAACCTTTACGGTCCCCATCGACCGGGTCGACGGCGCGGACGCGAGTTATCCGTATTACGCCGAGGTGCCGCTCGAGCTGCCTTGCCTGAGATTCGGTTCTGAGGAGTGCGGATCCTATGAGGCGCGGCTGAGCCTTACGCTTGCGCCTGACATCCCCTACTGGGCGTTCGTCAGCTCGACGGACAACATGACGCAGCAGGTCAGCATTTACGCCCCGCAGTAACCGTGTGCGAATCGGGGTACATTCCGGACGCGGGACCTTCCTTTGCAGGAGTACGAGGCGTGATTCGGATCGCTCTGGCGCTCGTGATGGTGCTCGCCGCCTGCCGCCCCGGAACGCAGACAGAGGGGACGTCGCCATCCGTCGATCCTCCAGTCCCGGCCACGGCTCTCCCGTACTCGGAAGCCCCGGCGCGAACCGATCGTTCCGCCTACGTTGTGGACGATGGAGTCGCTGGGGACGCGACGATCGTGACGACACTGCGCGCGCCGGCGGATCAACCGCTCTACATCATGAACTGCAATGGGGCGTCGGGGGTTTCTCTGCAGCGAAGGGTCGGTGAGGAGTGGGTTTACGCGTGGGCGGTGGCAATGGCCGCGTGCCTCTCGCCCCCCATCGTGGTCCCTCCCGGAGAAGAGCACACGGCGACCATTGAGCTGCGAGCGGATGCAGCCAACGTGGTCCATACCCTGAACGGCAGGCTCGAGTCCGGAACCTATCGCGTCGTGTGGAGTGGCGTGCTGACTTCTTTCGATCCGGATGTCCGGGGCTTTGGACCAGAGCTGGCGTTCGAGAAACGCGTCTCGGCGCCGTTCCGGATCGATGTTTCGCGCTGACGCGCTTCTTGTCCCGCCGGGGGAAAAGTAGGTGTATCAGGTCTAGAAAACCAACTTTTCGGTCGCCATCTGCCAGTCGCAAAAGTTGGTTTTCCAGCCCTGACATCTACTTCACAGCGGTCTCCCTTACTTTCGGTTTCGGGCGTTACGCGACGGTTTCCGTTTTCGTCGCGTACTACTGAATGATGGATCCCTCCCGCGTACTCCTCGTTCTTTTTCTGCTCGCATCGCCGCTCGCTGCGGCGCTCGGCGAGCCGCAGCCGGTGGGGCAGGTCCGGCACTTTCCTTCCGGTGGGGACACTCGCTCGCCCAAGCTGGCCTGGAACGGCGGATGGCTGGTGACGTGGGGAAATGCCGAGGGAGCCGCTCGCATCAGCGCCGCCGGTGAGCCAGTCGACGTACCCGCCATCCTCGTCCACGAGCGGCCGGCGCACATCGCTGCTGGCGTCGTACCCGCGGATGATGGCTGGCTGGTCGGCTCTGTGGGCCGGGGCTTCATCGACCTCCATCGAATCAATCGTGACGGAGAAGTGGTCGCGCGCGAAACCCGCTCCATTGCTTCCCAGGAGGGGTGGTTCCATTCCGCCTGGATGGTGCGGACGGGCGGCGATGTCGTCGTCGGATGGAGTTACGAGGAGAATACCTACCTCTACTCGGTCGAGCGGAACCAGATCCTGACGGTCCAGGGGAGGGCCGTCGATCTCGCTGGTGCAGGCGACCGTATCTTCCTTGCGTTCCGCGATCGGGTGGTGGAGATCGGATCGGCGCTCGAGATTCGGCGAAGTCTGCTGCTTCCGGAAAGCCTTGCCGTGCTGGATCTCGTCGAAGACGGCAGAGGTGTGAAGGTGATCACCCTCGATACGAGAATCGCGTCGTCCGATGTTTCATGGATCCGGATCCAATCGATCGAGAGTAGCGGCTTCGTCGAGACCGCGGCTTTCAGCACGCCGGCTCGGCCGGCGCTGCTTCGGGCGGCATACTCGGGGAAGGAGCTTCTCCTCGCATGGAAGGTTCTTCGCGTCCCGGCTCTGAACGGTTTCGGGCCGCATGACCTCTTCGCTGCTCGCGTCGGGCCGTCGGGGCTCCTCGAAGGTCCGATCCTGATCGAGGAGCATGTCGATGAGACGGGTCGCTCATACCGAACGGTCGACAGTTTCGCCGTGGGGGGAGATGTCGATGGATGGCTGATCGTCCGAAGCGAGGGCTTTGCCACGGCGGGCGACGTCCTGGCGCGGAGGATCGCGCACGGAACGCCTCTGCAACCCAGTTCAGGGGCGGTCGTGAACTGGCGCGCACCGGACCAACTCCTCCGGGGGACGGCGACGCGCGGCGAGACGACGTTGGTGGTGTGGTCGGAGAAAACGCCCTCGCGACGCCGGCCTCCGTACAGCGGGTACGCCGCCCGATTCAGTTCGGATGGGGAGCGGCTCGACCCGGACGACCTTCCCCTGCCTGCGATCCATGGCGTCGCCGTGTCTCCCGACGGGTTCCTTCTCTTCGGGTATGACACGGTCTATTGTCTGCGCGAGAGCTCGTCGGCAGCCGAGCCCCTTCCGGCAACGAGAACCGGCTTCTCTTCGTCCGCGTGCGCGGGGGAGATTTGCCTCGACGCCACCCTGGTCCCGGTTTTCCCGAGCGAGGTGCGGGTGACGAGGCGCCGGGGAACCGAGGCGCTCGATCCGGAGGGAGTCGTGATGGCCACTGGCTGGAGCGACGGTGTGTCGGTTGCGAGCGATGGCCGCGGGTTTCTGCTGGCAGGAAGCCGGAGAGAAGGCGACGGGACGATTCAGACGTTTGCGCGCGTGAGTCTCGATGGCGACGTGACCGCGAGCGGCGATTTCGCTGCGTCGCCAAGAGCCCTGACGCCGCCAATGCTCGTATGGACGGGTGAGCACTACGTGGCGATCTGGAAAGATGGAGTCGAGCTCCGGACCATGCGGATCACCTCGGAAGGAGTCGTTCTGGACGGCGATTCGACCGGCTGGGAGGGAATCCGTACCGGGGTCGCTGGTGCGGAGGTTTGGCGAGTGGAGGGGCCGGAGGGCGCAGGCACCATCCTCGTGGAGCTTCCGGGAAGTGGCGGCGAGTATGTGATTGCTCCCGACGGTTCTCTAATTCCGGCAGGGCCGCTGCCGCGCGGGGCCTGCGAGGAGCGAGGCGCCTGCCTCCGGGTCTTCAATGCCGAGGTGACGGGCGATCCCTGGTTCAAGGCTGACCGGCTCTTCCTCCAGACCGAGACCCGCAACTTCAGGGGGAGGCCGGTTCGGCGTCCATGAGGGGAGCATGGAAGGAACGGAATGGTTGGGGCGTATCAGGTCCGGAAACCCAACCTTTCTTCACCGGCTGTGGACTCGTGGGCCGTAGTGGCGTCGGGTGATCCCAAATAAATGAAGTGAAGAGTGGTTGGTTTTCCAGACCTGGCCCCAACCATCACAAAATGAAGTGAAGAGTGGTTGGTTTTCCAGACCTGGCCCCAACCATCAGCTTCCGTCGGAGATTTGGGCGAGGAAAAGGTTGGTTTTCAAGATCTGACACCAACTTTTGTGGACCTGGACCCAACCGATCACCTATCTCGGAACGCTGTTGCGCGACGCGCGAGGCGCGTGCGATTCTCCCGGATCGAGCTTTTTTTGTGAGGTAGGGTAGGGAAATGCCCTCGGCAGACACTCCATAGGAAGAAAGGGGTCAGTCAGTAGTGAGGACTTGAGAGAATAGAGGTAAGCAGCTTTTCCTCAAGATCACGAGGTTCCGGACCCGGGGGTCGGGAAGGCGCTCGGAACTCGGGAGGCTTGTGGAAGAAACGGTGTCAGGTCGGGAGAAACCACTTTCTGCTGCCGGCCCTCCAGCGAACACGCCACAAAGCTTCTTTTCAACTCTGACAGCTACTTTCTCGCGGTCCCGGAGCAGTGAGGGAAAGGTGAACCTAAGATTCACGAGACGTCCGCTCCGCCGGGAGGCGACCACTGACGATCCATCGATGGTAGCGAGGACTAAGTAATGGGACTTCTGAGAGCATCGCGAGCCAATGTCGACAGTACGAAGATTCCCAAGCGAACGTCTGGGAGTGAGCGTAGATTGCTGAGCCGACCATGCCACAAACAGGGTTGATCTACCGCGTCCTCATCGCGTCTCCTTCAGATGCCATCCAGGAACGCAAAGCGATTCCGGAGGTTCTGGCTCTATGGAATACCCTTAACTCATGGCGCTCGGCGGCGATACTTGAGCCTGTAATGTGGGAGACGCACGCGCGTCCTGAACTCGGTGACAGGCCACAAGCGATCATCAACAAGCAACTGATCGGAAAGTGCGACTTTCTCGTGGGCGCGTTTTGGACGAAGCTCGGCACCCACACAGGTGAAGCGGAGTCCGGCACTGTTGAGGAGATCGACAACCTTCGAGCTGCCGGAAAGCCAACGCTGCTGTATTTCTCAGCCCTCCCGGTTGTTCTCGAAAGCGTCGATGCCAGAGAGTATGAGCGACTCCGTGAATACAAGCAGAAGATGCGATCGGAAGGCATTTTCTTCTCGTACGAATCAATTGCAGATTTCCGCGAGATGCTTCTTCGACATGTCGGAGGAACGATGCACGACCTGCTCGCGAGAGATCTCGGCGCCCCCGCCCGAGTAGAACCTGAGGCCGATGCCGAGGCTAACAGGACACAACAAGCGTTCCAAAGTTTCAAAGACAACTTTAGTTCGTTCTTGCGCCGACTGCGGGCTGAATGGGTATCGGAGCGAGACAGTGGTCCCTACAGCACTGATGAAGGCCGCTCAATCATGTTTGGAGCTCGAACGGAGGTTGTTAATTTTCTCTCACAAATCGAAAAAGACCCGCAGGGCAGACTCACGGGTGCCCTGCAGGGTGCCATGAGCAAGATTCGGCAACTTGAGAAGCACAGAACAATGATGGATGGCGGAATATCATTCGGGCGGTTCTGGGAGTTAGGTGACGAGGTGCTTGATGCTCTGGGCGAGGCGGAGTCCATTGTAGAGCAGTGGTGACAGGTTGCCCCGCTGCTGCGTGTCGTGGATCGGCAAGTGGTGACCGGGCGAATTCTTCAGCACTCGGATGGCGACACGAACGCGGTGCGCGGTGTCGTCGTCTGATGCCATCTCAGACGGATGTAAGGCGGAGTCTAATGGGAACATGGGATGCGAACCTGAAGGGCGTACATAAAGACGTCGCAGCGGATACCACACAATATCTTCATGTCCTGGCTGGACCGGGCACCGGCAAGACGTTCGCGATGATGCGACGCGTGGCGCGGCTGCTTGAAGAGGGAGTGCCATCTGAGCGGATTCTGGCGGTTACGTTCACGCGTACGGCAGCGCGCGACCTTCGCGAGCAGCTGGCCAAGCTAGGCGTCTCGGGAGCGGACTGCGTACGCGCGGCAACGATTCACTCTCTCTGTTTTTCGATTCTCGGAACTCAGCAAGCGTTCGACTTCACGAATCGTTCGCCCCGACCATTGATGTCCTTCGAGATCCGCGGTCACCTGCGCGATTCCGGCGACGACCGTGCCGGCGCATGCGCGTGAGAACGTCGACGCGGCGCGGGGAGCCCTGCCGGACGAGTCGCTGCGCCGCCGGATCGTCGCGGAGATCGAGAGGATCTGATGTCCGAGTGGTGGACGTATCGCCTCTCGGACTTTCTTCTCTTCTCGCCGCGGACGTACTTCAGGCTGTTCGAGCTCTACAATCGGGACCATTGGCCGCTCCATCTCGCCGCCGGGCTGGCGGGCCTTCTGATCTTGGCCTTCGCGATCCGGAGCCGGCCGGCATGGCGCGGCCGCGCAACCGCAATCCTGCTCGCGGTCGCGTGGGCCTGGGTCGGTTGGGCATTCCTGCTGGGCCGCTACCAGTCGATCAATTGGACGGCGAAATGGTTCGCGGCCGCATTCGCGCTGGAGGCGCTGGGGCTCCTGTGGGCGGGCTTCTCGCGAGACGGGATCACGCGCGTGGAACATCTCGGGAGGCGGAGGATCGCGCTGGCGCTGCTGATCTACGCGGTGCTGCTGCACCCGTTCGCCGGTCCTCTTTCGGGACGGAGCTGGAGCGGAGTCGAGCTGTTCGGGATGACTCCCGACGCGACCGTCCTGGCGACGCTCGGCGCGGTGACGCTCTTTGCGCGGCGGGGGAGGCTCGCGCTTCTCGTCGTTCCGGTTGTCTGGTGCGGGATCAGCGGTGCGACGCTATGGGCGCTCGGGGCGCCCGACGCGTCGGTGCTGCCGGTCGCCGCGATCTTCGCGATCGTCGTTGCACTGAGGTCGAGAGAGGAATAGGACAGGCTCGGGGCCGAGGCCACACGCCACGCTCGGAGGCTGACAGCGACTTCGATCAATCCGCAGCCTGCACCCGGAGCAGTGGACTGTTGACGGCATCCCATAGCAGGTGGAGGTTCGTGCGTCCGCTGCTTGCCTGCTGCTCGGCAAATCCGAGGAGTTCATCAAGCGCAGTGCGATCGAAGAACTGCCCGTTGAAAAACAGACCGGCAATCTGCTGTGTGTGACGAACATCGGTCAGCGGATTGCCGCCAAGCAGGATCAAGTCGCCGGCTTTGCCAATGGTGATCGAGCCGAAGTCGTCTTCCATTCCGGCGAAAACAGCCGCGTCGAGGGTCCCGCTCCTGATCGCCTCCGCTGGCGACAGACCGGCGCGAACGAGCTCCACCAGCTCATCGTGGATACTGAAGCCTGGAAATACATACGTATCGCCAGCGTCGGTCCCGGCCAGAATCTTCACGCCCGCCGAGTGCGCCTGGCCCACGTGCCCCAGCGCCATCTGGTAGTGGGTGGCATACAGCTCGCGACCCGAAGCATCCGGTGCCTGCCGCGCAGCGCGGTCAGCGTCAGGCATCCACATGAACTTCCTGAAGAGAAAGGGAATGTATCTCAGGCGCGAGTCGGCTCGAAATGCCTCGTCGCCGGCGAGTGCGCCCATTCGCAGCACCTGCAGGGTAGGTGTCCACCAGGTGTCGGTGTCCGCCATCGAGTCCATCAGATCCGAGCATCGCTCCCCATCGTGCTCATCGATCAATCGCCAGCGCATCTCGGAGTTGTACGCTGCCAACGGGTCGGGCAGTGCGCGAAAAACGGCTGCGCCGGCATAGCACTCCTCGAGGAAGATACGAGGATGCTCGACGCTTCGCTGTCCCGCTGCCAACACCTCTTCGAGCGAAACACGGAGCGGACGATGCCCGGCCAGCGTGAGTCCCTGCCTGCGCGCTTCGGCGGCCAGTGACCGATAGGCGACAGGCGAAAGTTCAGTGTAGGTTTTCAGAAAATCCGCGCCCGCCTGTCGGGAAAAGGTGACCAGCCGGCGGACTTCCTCATCGTTCCGGGCCTTGAAGAATTCAGGAAACCCGTCAGGAACCTCGGCGCCACCATTGATCGCAAAGCTGCTTTGCAGAACGTATCGGGGCGAGAGACCGCTTCGATCCTGGATCGCTTCATTCCAATCATTGCGATCGTCAATGCATGCAAAAAAGCTGTCCGGCTCCGACATGCAGCCTGACATGTCCCGGACGCCGGTGACGCCATTGGCAATCAACAGCGGGTGCATGTATTGGGGAGCCACTTGAAGAGAGTGGGAGTGCATATCCCACAGCCCTGGCATCAGGTACTTTCCTGTGCCATCGATCGTGATCAGCGACTCATTCGAACGCGACGGATCGGTCGGACCAACAGACGCAATTCTTCCATCGCGCAAGACGACGTCCCGGGCTTGCCGGATCGATCCCGTTTCGACATCGATTACCGCGACATTCCGGATCAGGAAGTTACCCTCCACGCCTTTGCGTGGCATTTCCGGCAGGGGCCATACCAGAAGTGCGGCCACGAAAAGCAGAAGCAGGGCAACAGAAGCAGCGCTCGAAAGTGCGAGCCTCTTCATGTTTCGTCGAATCAGCTCGCGCTTTGATGGTGGCATGGCAAGGACACACGGTGAAGACAGGAGGAGATGCCGCGGTCTCCACACCTGTACGACGCTATCGCTGACAGGGTTTCCGGAAAGCTGGTGCGATCTCGGGGAAAGTCGGATGAACGAAAGCTGTTGCCCGACCTGAGGTCCGTAAACTAACTTTCCGCTCCCTGGCAGCTGCAGGCGCCGATCATTGGCACCACGCAAGCGATTTCGTGGCTTTCACTGATACTTCATGAACCGGTACTTCGCGGCGACGTTCGCCTTCTCTTCCGCGCCGAGAGAGGTGAAGTAGCCCTTCCAGCCGGGGCAGAAGTTGATGTGCCAGCGCCACAGCCGCCCCCGGAGAGATTTCGGGTTGTCGTCGTACCGAAGCCGGAAGGGGCAGGTTGCACAAGCCGGTGAAGCCATCCTGTAATCGTACCGGGCCCGGTGTGCCGAGGCTGTCGCAGACGTCATCCCTCGACGTGACGTGCTGAGAGTCGGGCCAGCTTGCCGCGGGAGGCGAGTGGAGGGCCGCGGCCGTGGCGGGCCCGGCCGGTGTATCCTTCCCGCCAGTCCAAATTCGGAAGGAACCCACCGATGAGAACATCCGCGTCCCTTCTCCTGCTCCTGCTCGTTTCCTTTCCCCTCACCGCGGCGGAGCCGGTCGATGTCGATACGATGGCGAGGATTCGCAATCAGGCGTTTCGCGACTCGAAAGTGATGGAGACCGCCTCCACTCTGACCGATCGCTATGGCTCGCGGCTCACCGGCTCTCCGGGGATTCGCGAGGCTCAGGAGTGGGTGAAGAAGGAGCTGGAGTCCTACGGCCTGGTGAACGTCCAGCTCGAGCCGTGGGGTCCGTTCGACCGGGGGTGGCAGAACGAGTTCGTGTCGGCACGGATGGTCGCGCCGGCGGTGGCCACGATGTACGCGCTGCCGCTCGCCTGGACCGAGGGGACGAAGGGCGTGGTGTCGGGCGAGGTGATGCGGGTCGAGATCGACGACAAGGATGATTTCGAGACCTACCGCGGAAAGCTCGAGGGGAAGATCCTGCTGGTCGGTGCCGCGCCGGGTCTCGAACCGATCAAGGATGCCGCGCTGCATCGCTACAACGACGACGAGCTCGATGAGCTCACCGTCTACGACATCCCGACCCAGCGGAGCGCGCGGTTCGAGGTGTACATGAAGCGGCGCGCATTCCGCGAGGAGCTCGCGGCCTTCCTGAAAGAGGAGAGGGCACTGGCGGTCATCCATCCGGGGAGCGGCAACGGCGGCGGGTCGTTTCACGTGCAATCCGCAG
>Ga0209347_1003718_pt1 | contig 17197 bp, 14 predicted proteins | sample AutmiccommuBRH23_FD_187382 | JGI IMG/M metagenome (GOLD analysis project Ga0209347, IMG submission 187382) | Deep subsurface microbial communities from Mt. Terri, Switzerland - Autotrophic microbial communities BRH/23 (SPAdes) (version 2) | ecosystem: Environmental > Aquatic > Deep subsurface >...
CCCCGCATTGTCGACATGGATGATCCGGTCGTGATCTCCCCACATGATCAGGGTGGGCGCTTTTATCTTTGCCAGTTCCGCCTTGAAATCCGAACTGTCGGCCTCGCCTCGCATTTCAGCGAAGATCTTCTTGTTCAGAGCCCGGTTGGCGACCGCTTTTTGAGCAAATACGCTTTTCAGCGGCCAGGGGACGAAAGGCCTTTTTTCCAGGGCGAATTTTATCAAGGTGTCGAAATCATCGGCTGTTTCCACGATCAGGGGATTTTTCCCCCCTTCGTCCAGGATTTTCATCAACGGGCGCCAGTGATCTCATGGAGATACCCGACCTGGTCGGAAATCGTGTAGGTCATATCGAAGCTCTTGACGCTTTCGCCGTGGCCGGGCAGGTCGACTGCGACCACATTGAAATTGTCGGCCAGGTGGCCGGCGAACCGGATCCAGTTTTCCTTGTTTGCCGCAAAGCCGTGGATCAGCAGTACGGTGGGTTTGGAGGCGTCCTGTTTATTTTCCAGGTAGGCGATCGGTTTGCCGTTCACATCTGCCATGGCCGAGGTCAGTCCCGTTTTTTTCTTCTCAAATCCGATCATCATGTCACATACATTGTGCCTGAACCCGGAACAGCCGGCAAACATCAGGATGGAAAGGATGACCAGCACCCGGACAGATCTTGAATTCACCCGGTATCTCATAAACTTTTTTCCTCCTTTTCAGGAAAAATCATGAAAGACTGTGTCAGAAGATGCACAACAATTTATCTCGGGCTCCGGCAACTCCATCAGGTAAACTAAAATATATCCCTAAGCTTACCTCGTGCCAAAATGATAATTTGAAACTCGCGCAGTCACCCCCGGAGCGGTTTATTCAAGGAGATGGTGGTCTGCTTTTAACAAAGTTGTGAAAATTTGAATCAAAGAACAGACTTTGACCCCATCTTCATCTTTATTTGCCTGCTCTTGCCAAACGCCGCAAATCAGCCGCGCGGCTTTTTGCGTCGGCTGAATTTGCATGGTTAGGTATTCTTTAATTTGAACCTCTTATGATTTTGTCTCGTGCCGAAAGCTTAAAATCAATATTGGTTATACGCTTTAAATGGTACGGCAAACCGTTACCATAATATCTCGGGTTTTTTCCATTGAATCCATAGCTATCGTGCACTTGGCCGTTCTCATTGAATGCTTTTATGAATTTTTCAACTTGGCTTTCAGTGAGTCTTTCTATAAACGGCAATAATTCGGAAAGCTTATTACTATTGTCATAATTGGGACATTCTTGAATTGCATTTATGTATGCATTTAGCATCGGCTCTTTCTTTATTAGGATTTTGGTAATTTCAAAAGGAGCTTTATCCCATGTACTTATTAGTGCTTGAAATTTGCCGATAAAGCCATATGGATCTATTCCCAATTTCACTGAAATAATAGGAATACCCTTACCAAAAGCAAATCCTACTTCCTGGTCTGTCCAAAGGCTGTCATGAAATCCATCTGTCAATAATGCAACAAATGAATCCATTGTATGAAGAGCATTTTCAATCTCGTTTTGCCACTCTGTTGTAGGGTGAATATCCTCGTGTGCAACAAAGCAGGAAATGCCGTAGATTTTTAGTTTTTCTTTTAGCCCAGCAGTATCCTTTTTCACTTCTGATTTGTGACTAAGAAAAACACGAAAGCAATTTTTATCCCATATCCTGCTTGCCACAGGGTCTGGAATGACCCTATTGTGCAACAGTCCTGAATCTTTACGCCAATCGTGGTCTTCAGGAACTTCCATCTCAAAGAATACTTCTTCAACAAATTCATTTTGTATATCGTGTATTTTATTGAGTCCCTCTCGAATTTCAGATTGCAAATCGGCTTTTTCTTTTACTGTTTTTAGATAAATCGATTCAGGAATCGCCAAATAGAGAGCATGTCCATGTGTGCCACCGTTCCAATTATCATAACTCCATCCAGCATGTACTCTCGGCCTTGAATTGACTATGATTTCTTGTAATTGTCTTTGGCCTTCTTTGTCGTAAAATTTCGAAAGCGTTGCCAAATATCGGTCAATCTTTGGGGGAAGTTCGAATTTATCTTCTTGGCCGTTCATAATTTAAATACCTTGATTTTGTTTCATGACACCTAATGCCGGTGGATAAGCGGCCCAATCCACGCCGCTGATCAGCTTCAGAGAATGCCACAAAATAGGCCCGGCGTGGCATGGGTCCGACTTGATCCCTTGGTTAGATCCTTTCTGTATGAACATGCCGGAGGAAGAGGGAACCATAAGGTAGCAATTCAAAGCGCTTCTCGCGCCATACTTCCTGCCACCCGGTCGCTCCGCTCAACCAAGCCTTATGTTCTGGATCAGTGATAGTCTCGCTAATAAGCCCTCGTGAATGCAGCTTCGCAAGGGAAGCCACTAACTTGCCGAGCCTTTTTGATGCGGGTAGACTGGACAGGACTGTACTGTTTTCTAATTCCCTAACTTCTGGTGTCTTGCCAAGCCGAAATGTCGAAAGGATACACACATCTGGCTCCCTTAGCGTGTCCAGTGTCTCAATGAAGGTAAGTTTATCGTCAAAATGTATGGCTGGGCCGGAAGCCAGTACGTTTGCGAGCAGATTTGCAAAGGATAGCCTCTTGCTCTCCGAGCTTTCTCTGCGAATCTTTTCTATGGTCTGTTCTATGAGTGATGCGGTCTCCTCAGAATTGCGTATATAGTCTGAAACATCTCGGATACGTTCTTCGACTTTTTCAAGTTCGCTCCTGAACTTCTCGAAGAATTCTTCAATTCGCTTGGACTGTGCATGCGCTTCATATTCATTCCATGCCTGTGCGATGCTGGAAGCTATTGGAAATGAGGCTGCTACTGACCTTAAACCTGCTTTGATTAATGCTTTGGTATCTTGCGTATTTGCCATCACGAACTCCCTGTAGGAGGATCTAACCTTTTATTATCAGGTCAATCTAACCTGGTAATTTTGTAATCGGGCATATTCGCCCTGATAATAGATTCATCTTGATCTGACAATCGGCTGATATAAAAAACAAATTTAATAACAAACTTATACAACCATTTCACTCCTTTATGTCAATACAAATAACCTCAAGCTTCTATCAAACGAAATAGCCCTTGTCGGCTTTCCGCCATCAGTCGGTTAAAAATCAGCCGAACGCCCATGGACGCCGGCTGTTGGGTCTTATCCTCCCTCGCCAATAAGGGAGCATTTTATCCATTCGGTGAATCCTCCGGGGCGGGGTTATTTTTATCAGATAACCACTTGAATCCCGTGCCGGGAAGGTGTTCGCCATGACCGATCAGACAGCGGCTTACGCAGCGGCTTTGCAGACCCATTCATTCCAGCGGATTCGGCATTTGACGAGGAGCGGAAGGAGACGATCCCGCTAAATGCCCTGGAACGGATCCGGAAGGCGGCGCCCCGGTTCCGGGAGCGCTTCATGGAATCCGGAAAAGCCGAAACCGTGCGCCAGTTTCTATGCTCCATGGCGCCGTATCCCTCGACCTTCGCCTTCAACAATGCCTATTCGGGTCTGAACAAATTCATGTTTTTCAACAACCGGGCAACCCTGGTGCAGTTCCGGAAAGACGGGGAGGTCAAAAATCTGCTGTTCAACCCCTTCTTCCCGGAGCTTTCCGAAAAATCGGGCTTTTACTGGCGCCTGAAGAATGCCTCGTGGGTGAAGTCGATTCCCGAGGCGCTTCTGGTTAAGCGGATGCGGGGGATTGTCGATCAGCTCGGGAGCGTCGGCATCCGGCCGGAAGATATCGACTACCTCTCCTATGATCACCTGCATGTCCAGGATTTGCGCCCCCTGATGGGCACCCAAAACCGGCAGGGAAATACCGTCCTGAAGCCGCTCTTTCCCAATGCGAGCTTCCTGTTCCAGCGCGCGGAATGGGAAAGCGTGCTGAACCTGCACCCGCAAAACGCCATTTGGTATGTAAAGGACGGCATAAAGGATGTAATCGAGGACAACCTGCTCCTTTACGAGGGGGACCTGTTGCTGGCGCCGGGAGTCTCCCTGATCCACACACCTGGCCATACGGCCGGCAACCACAGCCTTTACCTGAATACAGATGCAGGAACGTTTACGATCAGCGAAAACGGCGTGGGACCGGATTGCTATTCACCGGAGCTTCCCGGGTCCGGGGGGTGCGGAAGACGGCCGCGTGGAAGGGTTGGGAAGTGGTGTTAAACGGGAATACAAAGGATTTTATCTTTGACCAGTACAATTCGATGATCAAGGAGAAGCTGCTCTCCGGCCCCTGCCCGAAAAATCCGGCGGTGAACAACCATCATTCCTCCAGTGAATTCACGCAATGGTATGCGGCGCCGGGGTTAAAACCGGTGTGGGAACACGGGAGTGTGAAGGTGGGGACATTGGCGGTAAAGCGGTATGGGGGAGGGGGATAGACGCGGGGAGGGGAGGAGATCAGGAAAGGAGCGGATCATTTTATTGAACCCCCCTCATCCCGACCTTCTCCCCCCCAAAAACCGGGTGGAGAAGGGGAAAACCCCGGACCATCGGGTTCCGTTGGTTTGGAGTGGGTTCCCAAGCTGGAGCTTGGGAACCAGAGCGAACGTTAATAAGTCGTGGGGGAGAAGGCAAAAACCACGTTTAAGACAGAGCCGGCGGCATTGCGGTTCACAGTCAAGGCTGGAACTTGGGAACCAGTGTGATGACCGAACCATCGGGTTCCGTTGGTTTGGAGTGGGTTCCCAAGCTGGAGCTTGGGAACCCAGGGGCAAAACCCAGGGGAACGATGGTTTTTGTTGGGGGAAAAAAGCGGCCGGGCTGATGAAAAAAATGGTTCCCAGGCCAGGAGCCCGGGAACCATTTTGAGAGATTACGTTAAGAAATATCCGATTTAGAACAGGTAGTTAAACTCCAGCCGGTATTCATTGTAGGAGGGGTCCGATTTGACGGCGCCGTTCATGGCAACCGTATCATCATCGCCATCCACGAAGCCGAGCCGCAATTTGGCTTCAAGACCGGAAACCGCGGCAACCTTCTGGATCATGTCGATCCACAGGATGTTGCTGTCTGCCTGGACATCGGGTTTATCATCGTCGAAATCCTGTATGGCATAGGCAATTTTTGTGGAAAATCCGGGAATGAGCCCGGCTTTTCCAAAATCATAGCCGGCCTGCACCATCCAGGTTTCCGTATTGGCCATCCAGTTGTACTGCCCCATGGCCCGGGTATAACCGCCGGTGGGGAAACCCCGCCAGGGCGCCACAATATCCGCGTCATCCTCGACCTTGGAATATCCGACCAGAAGCGTTCCGTATCCTTTTTCCATCTGAACCTTTGCGGCCCAAAGACCACCGTCAAGGCTGTCCGGGGCACTGTAGCCCCTTGGATCGGCGGGCGTAGCCTTGCCGGAGAGGGATGCCCCGCCGATGTCGCCGGCCCCATCATCAAACTGGCGCATGTACCGGATTCCGGGTGTCAGGCTGAAATCGTCGCCCAGGGGAATGGTGTAATTCACCTCAGCGGCGGCCGAACCGACCAGTTCCGGAACGGTGGTGTAGTTGGCCATGAGGGAAAGGTTTTTAATCGTTTTATTGTTGGCCTGGAGCACAAACAGCCGGTCATCGATGTCTTCGGCACCGAGTTTCACCCGGGTCAGCCCCTTGTGCATGGCGGCATCGTCGTTTCGCGTCCAGTTTCCAGACGCTTTGTCCGGGGCCCCGAAGGCCAGGACATTGTGAAACGATTCATGATCCCGCAGCTTCTGCTGTTCGAACCACGCCAATTTGAGCGTGGTGTCGGGAATCAGTTTGCTCTCCAGTGAAAGCCCCTCGAAGGTGTTGGGGATCATCTTCGTATCGTTGGAGGCGGTCAGGAAGCTCTCGAAGATCTGGCGCCCCGCGCGAAGGCTCGAATTCTGGAATTTATATTCCAGGAAGGCCTCGGCAAGCGCCGTCATTCCGTATTCGCCACCTGTGGCGACCTTGTGCCGGGAAAAAGTGTCCTTACCGGACTTGGCAAGACCGGCATCATCCTCGTCCATGTGCCACGGGTTCTGTGAGGTATACAGCCCCGCGGTCATGCCGAAACCGCCAAGATAGGCACTCTTGAATATGGCGCTTCCGCCGATGCCAACCGCCCAGTTGTCCTTGGCCTTGTCAGCGACTTCTTCATCCCAGTCGAAATAAAAGGTATTCACTCTCAACCGGCCGTAGAACATCCCCTTGGAGAACATCTCGCCAAAGCTCGACGCATCTCCCGGAACCTCTTTATAGTCCACGGTCATGTTCCCCTTGAGGGTCCGCTTGGGACCGTCCGCGGCAATTGCCCCGGATGAAAACAACAGTAATGCAAAAAATGTTACTGCCACCGCTTTGTACTTAATCCACATTATCTTTCCTCTCCTGCGTACGTGCTTGTTTAAATTCGCGCAAGAAAACGGCAGGCGGTCTCATCAGAGCGCGGCGCCTGCCGTTTTGTCTACTTCATGGCATGATCCTGTTCCTGATCATGGCATGTATTACACTGCATCTTGCCACGGGTCCAGCCGCCGGTTTCAAACGGTTTGCCGGATTCATGGCAGCTGGTGCATCCCTGCGCCGAGGCGGACATGGAGTATTCGGTCTTATAGGCGTTGGCGAAATAGCTGTTGAGCTTGGTCGCCGTGTAGGCCACGATATCCGAGGTCAGCCGGGCGCACCGTTCGGAACGTTCCGGGGATTTGGACGCATACCCGGCGGCTTTGCACCAGCGGGTCACGGATACATGGCACAGGGGGGATTCGGCAACCGTCTGGACCAAAATATCGGACGATTTGTATTTATCCACCGGGAACTGCTTGTTGTGGGCCTTCTGGTTGGCGATATCGGATGGAAACGGGGTCTGTTCGTACCAGGCGAACATTTCACCGATGATCTTCTTGGCATCGTCCATCGGGGTCACCATGTTGACCACGGCGCTGCAGGCGATGATCGATCCGCAGGTCCCGGTCCAGCCGAAACCGCCGCCTGTGAGAAACGACATGGTTTCGTAGGGAATGACATTATAGGGGTGACCGACGTTTTCGGCAAGCGCGCTGACCAGCGCGCTGAAGGCTCCGTACCCTCATTTCCCTTTGTAGTAGCCGGCAAATGCCCGGCCGCGGACATCTTCCACGTCGAGAGTCTTGTACGGCACGGGCCACACGGCAACCGGCGGAACAATCTTCTCCTCTTTTTTCCTCGACAACAACGTCGAACAGCCCGCGGCCGTTATTGCGGCGCCGCCCAAAAACGTGCCCGCACTGCGGATAAATCCGCGTCTGGATAGATGCAGGTGCTCTTTTTGGTCTTTCGAATCACTCATGTAATCCTCCTGAACGTTTGGTTTTATTTCCAGCGGGATGTTTTAAGATCCCTGTGCAGCCGCTATTGGCCATGAACATCATCAACTTCAGTGTTTCCCGAGGTGTTCGCGCATGTGGCGTTCTGCTTCGAAAAACTCCTCGACTTCCGTGTAATAATAGGCGTTGGCGTTGATACTGTTTTCTTCGATAAAATCCGCCATCGGTTTGAGGGTTTCGGTCCTCAGCCCCATCGGCCCGAGAACAAACATGAACAGGAGGACCGCCAGGACAGACAGGGTCAGGACGGCCCAGCTTTTCAGCCGGTCTATCCGGCAGGTCATACGGATTCCACTTGATCCGATCATGCAGGCAGTTGCGTTTTTCATGGTCATATCTTTGCCGTGATTTCAGGGAATACCAGGTAGAACATGACGTAGGCCATGGCGAGCGTCAGGGCCAGGTTGAAGCTCTGTCCGCAGAAGTAAAGGATCAAGGGCTTGCCGCCTTTGAAATACCCCTTTAACTCGCGGAAATCCGTGGCCAGACCGATGCTGACAAAGGCCAGGCAGAAGAACCAGCCCCGCAGGTTTTTGGTCATCCCGCTGAGGACTCCCTGGTCGATCAGGGTGTAGCCGACGTCGGGTCCGATGGAAGCATAAACGGCGGAAGAAATGATCGATGCGGAGATGAACCCGATGACGAACTTCGGGAAACGCCGCCAGATTTCAATGGCGCCCACCTTCTGTCCGGGTACGCAATCCACCCGGGTGCACCAGTAGAGTGCGACCCCGAAGGCGATCACCCCGATGAGAATATTCTGGATCATCTTGATGGTGGCGGCCGTATACAGGGCCTTTTCACCCAGGAAGGCGCCTGCCGCGGCCACCGCGCCAGTGGCATCGATGGTTCCGCCCATCCAGGCGCCCCCCAGGACTTCGGGCATTCCCACTGCCTTGATAAAGGCGGGCATGACGATCATCATAATGGAGGTAAACACCAGGCTGATACCGACGGCCAGGGTCAGTTCCTCTTTTTTCGCGCCGCAGGCCGACGCGGTGGCAATAGCCGCCGATACGCCGCAGACGGACATGTCCGCGGAAATGGTCATGTTCAAGGTTTTGGATTGTATCTTCAGAATTTTCTGTCCGAAGATGAAGGTGGTGATCAGGACAATGGGGGTGACCACCCAGGCCACAAAGATGCCCGGTAACCCGATGGAAAGGATTTTACCGAAAAGGATCTCGGCCCCCAGCAGCACCAGGCCGGTTTTGATATAGTATTCCGTCTGGACACCCGGTTTGATCCAGGATGGTGTTCCGATGGTATTGGAAATCAGAAGACCGATGGCAATGGCCCAGGCCGCGTAACCAATGCCGTATGCCTTCATTGTCGATTGGGCGGAAAGCATGTAGGCCAGGGCCGAAAGTGCAAAAACCACGGCAAAGCCTTTGACAAAAGGAGCGAGCGGTTTGCCCATGATCTTGAGGGTGCTCCCGAACAGCAGGGCAAGGAAGATGCCCAGCCCGGCCATGTATCCGATCTGATTATAGGGAGAGACGGTGGTCTTCTTTTTCGCGCTCGAGACAGTGTTTTCGGCCATTATCCAGGCACTGATCGCCTCCTTGGCCTCCACATTCAACGACTCATTTTGAAAATTGGCGGATGCCGCGGCATCCTGCCGGGCCTGGGCCAGCGCAAGGGCCTCGGCCGCCGCCGCTTTGGCCTTTTCGTATTTCGGTGTCGCCGATTCATTTTTGGCGGATGCCGCCGACTCGTCCAGGACGAAACTGTCGAGAGGGTTGTCGCTCCAGCCGTGCGGTTTTGTGGTAAAGACGTTGAGAAACTTGCCGAATCCGGTGCCGTATGCCTTCATTTTGGCCTTGGATTCCGCGGTCTGGTGCCAGGTAATGGTTTTAAACGGCGCCTTTGACTCTTCCCGGGCCATGATCGCATTGGCGTCGGCGATTTTGGTGTCCATCGCCTCGGGTGGGCTGTTGAAATACACGATCATCCCGAACAACAGGAGGAGGAAGCCGAGCCAGATGGCCCAGTAATCCTCTTTTTTCCATAAGTCAGAGAGTTTTGTTTCAGCGATATCCCGAACGACATCGCTTTCGGGTGGCAGGGTCTGTGCCGTACTTTTCAATGTCTTCCATCTCCTTTCTATTTTAAATTGCAGCGGTATTAAAAACATCCGCGGGGAAGCCGGACAGCTTTTTTCAAATTAAGGATGTACAGCAAAAGACATGCCATGCTATAAAAAGGGCAACAAAACCCTCTGAATTCAGCATTTCTATATTTTTTCAATTATTTAATATTAATTTGGTACCAGACTGGAAACGGATTGAAGCGGCGTTGTGCCTCCACAGGGTGGCAGTGCATCCCGAAGGAGGCGCCGGCTCCGGTATCGGTGTTGGGTTGATGCCGCTGAAATCCATGCTTCCGTATCGAAATTCGGCGTGGCACAAGAATTGCCTTTCAATACCCATCCGCACACGCCCATCGTTGCAGCACCCTGGAATTGATCGATGAACCCTGAGAAAAAGCTGTTTCCCACAGGGAATAAACGTTCCCGGCGCCGGCCAATCGGACTTCAGGCCCAGTTTCAGATCGCCCTGGGAACGATTTTCCTGCTGTTTTGCGGACTGACCGCCTGGCTGATCCATGCCCACGAGAAAAACCATATTGAACAGGATGCGCTGAGCAAATCACGCATCGTTCTGGCGGCGGTGGAATCCACACGGAGTTATGTCGAAGATATTCTGCGTCCCCGGATGTACGATCTTGCCGGCCGGGATGCCTTTATCATGGAGGCCATGTCGACCTCGTATATCTCCCGCGCGGTGATGGACAAATTCAACGAATCGATGCCCGCGTACCGGTATCGCCGGGTGGCGGTAAAAGCCCGCAACCCGGCATCGGAACCGACTCCGGTGGAACGGGAGATGATCGCGTATTTCCAGGAAAATCCGGGTGAAACGCAATGGCAGGGTATTCGGGAGATCGGCGGAACCACGGGGTTTCTTGATGCCCGGCCGGTCCGCATGACGGCATCCTGCCTGAAGTGCCACGGAAAACCTGAAGATGCCCCGCTGCCCCTCTTGGAGATCTATGGCGATCAACGGGGCTTCGGCTACCGTGAACATCAGCTGGCGGGAATTTCAGTGGTGAGCATTCCCATGGACGGCGCATTGAAAAAGATCCGCAGTCAGGCGTTTTCCGTTTTTGCCATCACGTTTATGCTGATGATGTCACTCTACATTCTCATCAGTTTTCTGTTCAACCGGATGGTCGTGCGCAGCCTTCGGGACCTTCTGGGGATATTCCGGCGGGGGCTCGTTGATGACAGGGAGATCGCCCTGCTGACCAGGGCGTCCAGCAAGAATGAGATCCATGAACTGTCGGATGCGGCGGGGGAACTGACCGCCCACCTGCAAACGGCCCGCCGGGAACTGGTCCGGCATGCCGAAGACCTGGAGGTTCGTGTCAATGAACGGACCCGGGATCTGGAAGCCTCCCGCGCCCGGTTGAAGGAAAAGGTGGCGGCCCGGGACCGGGAACTTCAGACCTTGAACCGGATTGCGGAACTCATGACCCGGTCGTTTCGCCTGACGGATATCTTTCCGGGCGTGCTGGAGCAGACCCTGTCGCTCATCCCGGCAAGAGGCGCGGCCATTTACCTGTTTACCCGGGATACGAACGATCCGGTCCTGGTAATGGAACATCAGCGGAATGCCGACAAACTCTCACCGGCTATCACGGCGGCAGATAAGCCCGGGTCCGGACAACTCCCCTCGAATCTGAAGGAATCGATCTGGACGGCCGCATACGGAGAAATGAGCCAGTTTTCCTGCATGCGGAACCAGACCTGCCTCAATGTCCCCCTGGTCTGCCGGGAGCGGGTGCTCGGGGTGATGACGTTCGTGGGGATCGACATGAAAGACCGGTCTTCCGAAATGCAGTCCCTGCTCATGTCGATCGGCCAGCAGATCGGCATTACCATCGACAGCCTGAACAACTTTGCCGCCCTTCTCCAGAGCAAGGAGCTGCTTCAGTCCGTGTTTGACGGAATTCCGGACATGATGGTCCTGCTGAGTCCGGATCTTGACATCCGGATGGCCAACCGCGCGTATCTCCAAAAGCACGGAATATCGCTGGCGCAGGCGTTGAAACAGAGGTGCCGGGCGCTTGAAGGCCAGTGCGATTGTCCCTTCGCGGGAAAGCAACTGTCAACGGCCCTGACCACCCGGGAGCCGACGACAGAGGAGATCACCACCGACTCCGGTGAAATTTACATGATCCATTATTATCCCATACGCGATGAAAAAGATGAGATATGGGGTATTCTGCGGTATGCAAAAGATATCACCCTTGAAAAACAGGTGGGACAGCGCATTCAGCAGACGGAAAAAATGGCAGCCCTGGGGCAGCTGGCCGCCGGCGTCGCCCATGAGATCAATAATCCCCTGGGGATCATCCTCTGCTACACGGATCTGATCAAACGGCAGCTGAAAAACAATGAACAGGCGTTAAACGATATCGAGGTGATCGAAAAGCAGGCCGTAAACTGCCAGCACATCGTATCCGACCTGCTCAATTTCTCAAGACGCCGGAAAACCCGGCCCCAGCCCGCCGATATCAATGCGGCATTATCGGAAGTCATCGAAATGGTGCGGCATCAGTTCAAGAACAAAGGGACGGAGATCGAAACCGATCTGGGCCAGGACCTGCCGGTTCTTTCGATGGATGTGGATAAAATGAAGCAGGTGTTTCTTAACCTGCTGATCAACGCCAGCCAGGCAATCGACAAACCGCCGGGGCGGATCCAGATCGAAACCCGGTTTGATGCGCCGCCCGGGTTTATCCGGATTTCCATCCGGGACAATGGTTCCGGCATTGCCCCGGGAATCATCGAAAAGATATTCGATCCCTTCTACAGCACCAAGCAGACGGGCGAGGGAACCGGCCTGGGGCTTTCCGTGAGCTACGGCATCGTAAAGGACCACGGCGGCGAATTGACCGTGGAGACGGAACCCGGCGAGTTTACGGAGTTTGTGATTCAATTGCCTGCCCGGCGGCGGGAAGACGGGATGGCTTCGTAAAAAGCTCAATATCGCGTTGCGCTGCATCCCTCGTCACTTCACGTACGAACAAGTACGCTGCATTCCTCGGGATTTGCGACGCCTTGATCTTGAGCTTTTGACGTTGCCATCTGAAATCGAATTTTTAACGGACCATCAAGGCATGACATCGGAACGATTGCTCATCATCGATGATGAAAAGGATATGCTCGAAGGGATCAAGCGCCTTCTGGGCTATGAATTGACCAACCTGCAGGTGGAAACCTGCGCGGATCCCCGTCAGGGGATAGAACTTGCCCGGCAGCTGGCACCGGATGCCGTACTTCTGGATGTGCGGATGCCCGGCATGGATGGCATCGAGGTAATGGGCGCGCTCAAACGCCATGATCCGCTGATGACCTGCATCATCATGACCGCTCACGGCACCATCGAACTGGCGGTCGATGCCATGAGAGCCGGCGCCTATGATTTCATCACCAAACCGTTTGAAACGGAAACGCTCCTGCGGGTGCTCGACAAAGGCCTTGAACGAAACCGCCTGATACGGGAAAACCAGGCCCTCAGGGGAAAGGTGGAAAAGACCGATTTCCACGGCATGATCGGCCGCAGCCCGGTCATGCGGCAGCTGTTTGACAAGATCATGGCGGTCGCCCGCTCGGATTACAGCGTCCTGATACGGGGAGAAAGCGGCACCGGAAAGGAACTGACCGCCCGGGCCGTGCACGCCGAAAGCCGGCGCAGCCGCCGCGACCTGGTGGTCGTCAACTGTCCCGCCATTCCGGAGCACCTCCTGGAAAGCGAGCTGTTCGGCCATCGGCGCGGGGCCTTCACCGGCGCTGAACGCGACCAGCGGGGGCTTTTCGAGGAGGCGGACGGCGGCACGCTTTTTCTCGATGAGATCGCCGATATCCCCGTATCCGTCCAGACCAAACTGCTGCGGGCCCTGCAGGAAGGTGAGATCAAACCGCTTGGATCGGTGAAATCCATTTCAGTCGATGTCCGGATCATCGCCGCGACCAACCAGAATCTGGAAGAAAAAATCCGCGACCGGACCTTTCGGGAAGACCTGTTTTACCGTCTCGGTGTGGTGAATTTGAAAACCCCGAACCTGGAGGAGACGGCCGTGGATATTCCCCTTCTGGCCAACCATTTCGCAAAGATCGCCTCCGAGGAACTGGAAATACCCCACCGGCAGTTTTCGCCTGAAGCCCTGCAGCTGTTGACCGGGGCCGGCTGGCCGGGCAATGTGCGGCAGCTGCAGAATGTTGTCCGCCAGGCCGTGATGTTTTCAACGCATGAGATCATCAGCAAGGACCGCTTAAGCGGTTTTCTGACCGATGTTGAGAAGCTTTCGAGCAGGGGATCGTCTTCCGAAATCGTTCTGGAGACGGAAGACGGCGGCTCGATCGAATCCTACCGGGATGCCAAGGAGCGGGTGATTGAGCGCTTTACCCGGCGTTACATCCGGAATCTGATGGAAAGGACCGGCGGCAATGTTACCAAAAGCGCCGAGATATCGGGATTGGGCCGGCCATCGCTTCAGAAAATCCTGCGACGTTTGGGCATCGATGCCGGTGTGTATCGTGAAGATTGACGGGCTTTTAAAAAGCTATTTTTTAACCACATAGGCACAGAGAACTCAGAGTAAACGAAAAGACAATGAACCATGAAGGACCATGAAGTTCCATGAAGAAAAGCATTTTTTTTAAAAAAACTTCATGACCCTTCATTCTCTTCATGGCCCTTCATGGTAAAAACAACGCCAGGGGTCCGCATCAATATCTCTGTGTCCTCGGTGGCTCTGTGGTTAAATCGCTTTACGTGATCTTCATGTTTATCAACGCTCTCGGATTGATTGTTCAGATCAGTTCCGCTGCGGTTTCCGGTATCCAGCACTCCCTTCCGTCGGATAACCTGATCCGGCACCATCCCCCCCGGTTTTCCATCAGAACAAACTCGATTCCCGCATGAAGCGGTTCCTTGAAGCTCGGCTGGTAGGTGATGCCGTCTCCCTTGCGGCCGGTCACGTCATCGGCCAGGATCACTCCGGCCGGGTTCCGGATTTGAAGGAAATGCTCGGCGACCAAAGACCCGAACAGGAGCAGCGCCACCACGGCCGAGCCGGCCAGCAATCCCGCAGGGATCTTCCGGTAAAAGCGGCGGATCGCGGCCCCGGTCCAGAATAAGGCGAAGGCGGCGGCAAAGAGAAAAGAACGGGTGGTCGCCGACAGATCGTAGTGCCAGAAGAGGAGCGTCTGGAAAATCCGGGCCTTCTGGGTTTGATCGATCCGGTCGACCCGGCGGCTCCGGGCGTATTCGAGGTTTTGCTTCAGGTTCGGATCGTTTGGCGTAAAGCGCTCGGCCCGCCGGTAATTCAGGATGGCCCGGCCAAGATCCCCTTTACGGAAATAGGCATTGCCGATGTTGTAATAGAGTTTCCCGTTGCGGATCCCCCCGGCCAATACCAGCCGTTCAAACCGCATGGCCGCCTGGGCGTAAAGCCCTTTGGCGGATTCCGGATCGGCGGCGGCCGCCGATTCCGCCTGGTGAAAGAAGGACTTGGCCTCGCTGAACAAATCATGGATTTCAGACGCGGTCAAATCCCCGGCTCCTGCCGCCGCCGGAAACATCATCAGAAGGCAGGTCAGCAGTAAGTATCGAAAAAGGATCATGCCTTTATCGGAAAATTGTTGTTGATTCATGACAGGCTCCGTTCCAGTTGTTTTGCAAGCCCCGCGGCGCGATCGGGAAGTATCGTGCCCCGATCATCACCATCGGCGGCAAGCCCTCCATACCCCATCGCTTCGCAGGTATCGAACAGCGCTTTAATCTCCGCAAGAAGTTCGTCGGCAATGTTTTTTTCCCGGAGCACCGCCTCTATTTCCCGCCAGGTTCGTCCCCCGGGCGGAAGCTGGAGCTTAACAGCCAGGTAGTCGCGGAATGCTGAGAGAACCCTGGCCGATATGGTTTTTTCCGCGTCCGGACCGGAACGGTCGATCGTTTTAAACTGCTCCAGCAACCGGCCGTAAGCCTTGCGCCGCCGGTAATATTCCGGGTTGGCCCGCCGGGAGTGCCGGTAAGCCGTCAGACTGAAAACAATAGCATATATGGCCGGAAATCCCGCCAGCCAGGCCATCCAGAACGGCGAGCCGGCCCAGTGCCCCGGCCCGGCCGCCTGGTCGCGGAGCACGGAAATATCCTCGTAATTATAGGCAATCCCCTCGGCCCAGGTTTCCAGTTCGGATTTCACCGTTCCGGTCGATGTCATGCCTTCCGCGTCTCCGGCGGTTATCACCCGGGTGGCGCTGACCTGGAGCGGAATCGGTGTGCTCCGGGCGATCCGGTACGCGCCGGCGGCGGCGTCGAAGTAGGGGAGGGGAATGGACGGAATCGCCGTCACGTCCGCGCGGGCGGCCCGGATGGTCTGGGTGAAAACCTTGGCATTCCCCTCGATCGTTCCGGGGGCCATGTCCGGGGGGATCTTGAAATCACGGGCCAGTTCCGGCTGGGCATGGAGCGGCGGCAGCGTGACCGGGTCGAGGTAGTCCGGGCCGGATATCCTAAGGGTCAGGGTGATCGGGTCGCCCACCTTGACCGTGGTCGGCTCCGCCGAGGCCTCGATCCGATACTGACCGACCAAACCATTGAAACCGGCCGGCCGGCGTCGGGAAGGGGGCGGACCGTGAGGGGGAGCGGATTGGACGGGATGACGAATTTTCGGGTCACCGCCTGCCGCATGTTGCCGAAGATATCATCCATCATCGAGCGGCGCCCCGGGTTCCGGTACCCGGTGACCGATAAAAAGGAGACGGTCGCTTCATCGAGGGTAATCGTTCCCGGCGTTTTCGGGATGATCACCTTCTGGAACCGGAGGGCGGTGAACGGGCGGCCGTCCAGGTTCCGCTGCTCTTTTATCCCGATGGTCTGCCCGTCTCCGAGCGGCACCGCAAGGTACTGGTCCTTCCGGTTCGGATCGACCGGCATGTCCCAGGCGGCCACGTTGAACCGGGGATCGGAAAGGACCGGGAGGTTGAACAGGAACTGCTCCACATTCTGGCCGATATACCAGGTGGCGGTCAGGGTCACCGGTTCTCCCACGTAGCAGGTATCCCGGGAAAGGGAGAGTTCCAGCTTGAAGTCCTCCATTTCCGTCGGCTCGTCGGCCCGGATCCGCAACGGGTTGGTACGGGCCGACCGGCTTCCGGCCGTAACCGTGACCGGCGGGATTTCAAGTATACCGACCCGTTTCGGGGTAAGCCGCCAGTTGAAGATGTAGCCCCGTTTAACATCCTGGGTCATCCGCCCGTTGATGATGGTGACCGATGTGCTGCTGTTCTGCTGGCCGCCGATGAACTGGACGGTAAAGTCGGAAAGGGTCGAAAGATCGGGCTGCTCCGGGGAATCTTCCCCGTCCACCTGGATCTGGTAGACAAACGATTCCCCCGCGAAAACATTTTCGTTTTCCACGGCGGCGGAAACGGTGAAATCCCCTGCGGCAACCGCCGGAAGGGGACTTGAAGTAAGGAGGATTGCCAGAAAGAACAGCAGCAGCAACGTCAGGTAGCCGCCCTTTTCTCCGATAGCCACGATTCGGTCCATCATCGATGAACTTCCGTCAACCCCGGTCTGATTCGCCCCTTGAGGGGGGCCAGGGGGGTGTTCTTCCATGCCCCAAGCTCCCTTTATCCATTCAGGACCGGAATCGGCGATCGCCTGGATTTTCGTGCACGTAAACGTATACGTGCTCGTGAACGTGCACGGCTCTTCGGAATTAACCATTTTCTCGTTCACTGCGTTACCTTTTTGTCGACATT
>Ga0209347_1003719_pt1 | contig 17194 bp, 9 predicted proteins | sample AutmiccommuBRH23_FD_187382 | JGI IMG/M metagenome (GOLD analysis project Ga0209347, IMG submission 187382) | Deep subsurface microbial communities from Mt. Terri, Switzerland - Autotrophic microbial communities BRH/23 (SPAdes) (version 2) | ecosystem: Environmental > Aquatic > Deep subsurface >...
CAATGTAATTGGATTTTTGGGGGAAACAAAAGGAGGGGACCCGATCCCCCTGAGGAAATCAGAGGTAAACCGCATGCTGGGGAAAGTTGATGAACTCGCGGTAAATACAGACAGCGTTGCCATCCCTTTTGTACTGGGTGAGACGGTAAAAGTGATCGATGGCCCTTTCAATGGTTTTAACGGAACCGTGGAGAAGATCAATGAAGAGAAGCGGAAACTCGAGGTGATGGTGAAGATTTTCGGCAGGAAGACGCCTCTTGAGTTGAGTTATATGCAGGTAGAAAAAGTTTAAACAAGTGTTACATACATGAGTAAAGTTGTGTTGCTTCCAATCAAACACGCTTTGAATTTTAATTTTAAACAATGGCAAAAGAAGTAAGTAAAGTAGTTAAACTACAAGTTAGGGGAGGTGTTGCGAACCCGTCGCCACCGGTTGGACCCGCTTTAGGTGCTGCCGGCGTTAACATCATGGAGTTCTGTAAGCAATTCAATGCCAGGACCCAGGACAAGCAGGGTAAAATATTGCCTGTTGTTATCACCGTGTATAAAGACAAGTCGTTCGACTTTGTCGTAAAAACACCGCCGGCGGCAGTTCAGCTTATGGAAGCGGCAAAGGTTAAGAAAGGATCAGGCGAACCTAACAGGGCTAAATCCGGTACGGTTACCTGGGACCAGGTAAAAACGATTGCGGAAGACAAAATGGTCGACCTGAACGCTTTTACTGTGGAATCGGCAATGAGAATGGTTGCCGGTACCGCAAGGTCTATGGGAATCAAAGTGGCTGGATCCCGACCTTTCTAACCTAAATAAAGCAATTTTAAACATGGGAAAGTTAACGAAAAAGCAAAAGGAAGCCCGCGCCAGGATTGAGAAAGATAAACTCTATTCCCTGCAGGAAGCTTCCAAGTTGATCAAGGATATCACCAATGTGAAATTTGATGCATCCGTTGATCTCGCAGTGCGTTTGGGGGTAGATCCCCGGAAGGCCAACCAGATGGTGCGTGGGGTGGTTACCCTGCCACACGGGACAGGCAGGGATGTTAAAGTCCTGGCCCTGGTAACACCCGATAAGGAAGCCGAGGCCAAGGAGGCCGGAGCCGATTTTGTAGGCTTGGATGAGTATCTGGAGAAGATTAAAGGCGGTTGGACCGATGTTGATGTAATCATCACCATGCCAAGCGTAATGGGTAAATTAGGTCCGCTAGGCCGAATCTTAGGGCCAAGAGGTTTAATGCCTAACCCAAAAACAGGAACGGTTACCATGGATATTGCCAAGGCGGTATCCGATGTAAAGGCCGGTAAAATAGACTTTAAGGTAGATAAGGCAGGGATTGTCCATGCCGCTATCGGAAAAGTATCATTCAGTGCAGACAAGATTGCCGGCAATGCCAAGGAATTGATCGATACCCTCGTAAAACTTAAGCCAACGGCAGCCAAGGGCGTATATATGAAGAGCATCTATATGTCGAGCACCATGAGCCCGAGTGTTCAGCTGGACCCTAAAGCAGTTAGCGCTAAAAACGTAATAGTATGACAAGAGAAGAAAAAGCAGCTGTAATAGAGGATCTGACCGGTCAGCTGGCCGAGAACTCCACCATCTACCTTGCTGATATTTCCGGGCTTGATGCCGTCTCCACTTCAGATTTGAGGAGGGCGTGCTTCCGGGCGAATATCAAACTGTCTGTGGTGAAGAATACCCTTCTGGCCAAGGCCATGGAGGCATCAGACAAGGATTTCGGGGATTTGCCCGAAGTACTGAAAGGCAATACATCCCTGATGTTCTCGGAAATTGGTAATGCCCCGGCAAAACTGATCCAGAATTTTAGGAGAAAATCCGACAAGCCCTTATTAAAAGGTGCATATATCGAGTCGGGAGTGTATATCGGAGACGATAAGCTCCTTGCCCTGGTAAATATCAAATCCAAGGAGGAAGTTATCGCAGATATTATTGCCCTGCTGCAGTCACCGGCCAAGAATGTTATTTCCGGGCTTAAATCCGGAGGCGGGAAACTGGCAGGAATCCTTAAAACCCTCTCCGAGAAATAATTTGTACGCACTAAAATCACAATAAATTAGAATTTTTAACAAACGATAGAAAAATGGCAGATTTAAAAGATTTCGCAGAACAATTGGTCAACCTTACGGTAAAAGAGGTAAATGAACTGGCCGATATTTTAAAAAATGAGTATGGCATTGAGCCGGCTGCCGCTGCAGTTGCTGTTGCCGGAGGTGCTGCCGCTGGTGGCGATGCCGGGGAAGCCGCAGAGGAGAAAACCGAATTTGATGTAATCCTGAAAGCCGCCGGCGGTTCTAAACTTGCCGTGGTAAAACTGGTTAAGGAACTTACCGGCCTTGGATTGAAAGACGCCAAGGATATTGTTGACAGCGCTCCTAAAGCTGTTAAGGAAGGTGTTTCCAAAGATGAGGCAGAGGGGATCAAAAAATCACTGGAAGAAGCAGGAGCAGAAGTTGAGCTTAAATAAAAGCGAAAACCATACGGTTTAGGTTTAGGTCTTTCCGCCTCCTGGTGGCTAGACCTAAACCCTTTTATACTTATATTTTGTATATTAAGGAATATACCACCCCTAAATAGTATTCACGATCAAAATGCCCATAGATGTTCACAACCCAGACTGAAAGAATAAGTTTCGCATCCGCTAAGAACATACCGGACTATCCGGATTTCTTGGACATTCAGATTAAATCATTTCAAGATTTTTTTCAACTTGAAACCAAATCTGACGAAAGGGGCAATGAAGGCCTTTACAATACCTTCATGGAGAACTTTCCCATCACCGATACCAGGAACCAGTTTGTACTGGAATTCCTGGATTACTTTATAGACCCCCCCAGGTATTCCATTCAGGAGTGCATTGAGCGCGGGCTTACGTACAGCGTGCCCCTCAAGGCAAGGTTAAAACTCTATTGTACGGATCCCGAACACGAGGATTTCGAAACCATCGTGCAGGATGTATACCTGGGCACCATCCCATACATGACCCCAAGCGGCACCTTCGTTATCAATGGTGCGGAACGGGTGGTTGTTTCCCAGTTACACCGGTCACCCGGGGTTTTCTTCGGACAGTCGTTCCACGCAAACGGGACCAAACTTTATTCGGCCCGTGTGATTCCTTTCAAAGGATCCTGGATCGAATTTGCCACGGATATCAACAGCGTGATGTACGCGTATATAGACCGGAAGAAAAAGCTCCCGGTAACCACGCTTTTCCGGGCCATAGGCTTTGAAAGGGATAAGGATATCCTCGAGATCTTCGACCTTTCGGAAGAAGTTAAAGTTACCAAGGCAGGATTAAAGAAAGTATTGGGCCGTAAACTCGCGGCAAGGGTACTGAACACCTGGCATGAAGATTTCGTGGATGAGGATACAGGAGAAGTGGTATCAATTGAACGGAATGAGATCGTGCTCGACCGGGATACCGTCCTGGAAAAGGAACATATTGATCAGATTGTTGATACGGATGTAAAAACCATCCTGCTGCACAAGGAAAACAATGCCCAGTCTGATTATGCAATCATTCATAATACCCTGCAGAAAGACCCCACTAACTCCGAAAAGGAGGCAGTGGAACATATCTACCGCCAGTTGCGTAACGCCGAGCCACCCGATGAGGAAACTGCCAGGGGGATTATAGACAAACTGTTCTTCTCCGATCAGCGGTATAACCTCGGTGAAGTAGGCCGTTACCGGATGAACAAAAAACTCGGGCTGGATATTGGAATGGACAAGCAGGTCCTTACCAAGGAAGATATCATTACCATTATCAAGTACCTCATAGAATTGATAAATTCCAAGGCGGAGATTGATGATATAGACCACCTCTCGAACAGGAGGGTGCGCACCGTGGGGGAACAGCTTTCTTCCCAGTTTGGGGTTGGCCTTGCAAGAATGGCAAGGACCATCCGCGAGCGTATGAATGTAAGGGACAATGAAGTATTTACACCGATTGACCTCATCAATGCGAAAACCCTGTCGTCCGTAATCAACTCCTTTTTCGGGACCAACCAGCTGTCTCAGTTTATGGACCAGACCAACCCGCTGGCGGAGATTACCCACAAGCGGCGGTTATCGGCCCTGGGGCCGGGCGGATTGTCAAGGGAAAGGGCCGGGTTTGAGGTGCGGGACGTGCACTATACCCATTACGGAAGGCTTTGCCCGATTGAAACTCCGGAAGGGCCCAACATCGGCCTGATCTCCTCCTTGTCTGTCTTTGCCAAGGTAAACAACATGGGCTTTTTGGAGACCCCATACAGAAGGGTCGCTGACGGGAAAGTCGATACCAGCGAGTACCTCTTTTTGAGTGCGGAAGAAGAAGAAGGCATGAAGATTGCCCAGGCTAATATTCCGCTGAAGGACGATGGGACCATAGACCGCGAAAAGGTTATTGCCAGGGAAGAAGGAGATTTCCCCGTGGTAGATCCCAAAGAGATTAATTACACAGACGTCGCCCCCAACCAGATCGCGTCCATTTCGGCATCGCTCATCCCGTTCCTTGAACATGATGATGCCAACCGGGCACTGATGGGGTCGAACATGATGCGACAGGCAGTACCTCTTTTAAAACCCGAATCCCCCATCGTGGGCACCGGCCTGGAAAGGCAGGTAGCTTCAGATTCCAGGGTACTGATCAATGCAGAGGGAGACGGGGTCATCGAATATGTCGACGCAAAACAGATCATCATCAGGTACAACCGTACGGATGAGGAAAGACTGGTAAGTTTTGAGGAAGATTCCAAAACCTATGAACTGGTAAAATTCAGAAAAACCAACCAGGGCACCAGCATCAACCTGAAACCCATTGTAAGAAAAGGGGATAAGGTTAAAAAAGGGCAGGTACTCTGTGAGGGATATGCCACCGAAAACGGGGAACTGGCCCTTGGAAGGAACCTTAAAGTGGCCTTTATGCCATGGAAGGGCTACAATTTCGAGGATGCAATCGTGATTTCGGAAAAAGTGGTTAGGGAAGATATCTTCACCTCCATCCATATCGATGAATATGCCCTGGAAGTCCGGGATACCAAACTGGGGGCTGAGGAGCTTACCAATGACATCCCAAACGTTTCGGAAGAAGCAACCAAGGACCTGGATGAATACGGAATGATCCGTATTGGAGCTGAAGTAAAACCCGGCGACATCCTTATCGGTAAGATTACCCCGAAAGGTGAATCTGACCCGACACCTGAGGAAAAACTGCTGCGCGCAATTTTCGGCGACAAGGCAGGTGATGTAAAAGACGCTTCCCTGAAAGCTTCGCCTTCGCTGAGAGGGGTGGTAATTGACAAGAAATTGTTCTCCCGCTCCATTAAAGACAAGCGCAAGCGCTCTGAAGACAAGGAAGCGATTAACAAACTGGAATTGGAGTATGAAACCAAATTCCAGGAACTGAAGGACATCCTTATTGATAAGTTGTTCAAGCTAATCAATGGTAAGACCTCTCAGGGAGTACTGAACGACCTGGGGGAAGAAGTGCTTCCGAAGGGCAAGAAGTACACCATGAAGATGCTGAACGCTGTGGATGATTTTGCCCACCTGGTAAGCGGCAGCTGGACCACGGACAAAACCACCAACACCCAGGTGGCCGACCTGTTGCACAACTACAAGATCAAGCTGAATGATCTGCAGGGGAACCTGAGGAGGGATAAATTCACTATTTCCGTAGGGGATGAACTTCCCGCAGGGATCATGAAACTGGCCAAGGTGTATATCGCCAAAAAGCGAAAGCTTAAAGTTGGTGATAAGATGGCCGGCCGCCACGGGAACAAGGGTATTGTGGCCCGCATAGTCCGGCAGGAGGATATGCCATTCCTCGAGGATGGAACTCCGGTCGACATAGTTCTGAACCCTCTTGGGGTACCTTCCAGGATGAATATCGGCCAGATTTATGAAACCGTACTCGGATGGGCCGGTTTGAAACTGAACCGGAAATTTGCCACCCCGATCTTCGACGGTGCCACCCTTGATGAAATCAACGGGCTTACCGATGAAGCAGGGGTCCCGCGGTTTGGCCACACCTTCCTCTATGACGGGGGAACAGGCCAGCGCTTTGACCAGCCTGCGACCGTAGGGGTTATCTATATGCTGAAACTTGGGCATATGGTAGACGACAAAATGCACGCGCGTTCCATAGGGCCATACTCCCTGATTACGCAACAACCTTTGGGCGGTAAGGCCCAGTTTGGTGGTCAGCGATTCGGTGAGATGGAAGTGTGGGCCCTTGAGGCCTACGGAGCATCGGCAACCCTCAGGGAAATCCTCACCGTAAAGTCGGATGATGTGATCGGCAGGGCCAAGACCTATGAATCCATTGTTAAAGGGGAAAGCATGCCCGAACCGGGCTTGCCTGAATCCTTCAACGTACTCATGCATGAACTTAAGGGTCTCGGACTTGATATCCGTTTGGAGGAATAAGCACAGTTGTGCATTACATTTTTAATTTACTATCATCATTAGCATTATGGCTAGACTTAAAGATAACAATACAGTAAAGCGGTTTAATAAGATTTCCATTGGGCTGGCATCACCGGAAGCGATCCTGGCCGAGTCCAGGGGCGAAGTTTTAAAACCGGAGACTATCAACTACCGAACGCATAAGCCAGAGCGCGACGGCTTGTTTTGCGAACGCATCTTTGGTCCGGTAAAGGACTACGAGTGCGCCTGCGGAAAGTATAAGAGGATCCGGTACCGGGGGATTGTCTGCGACCGCTGCGGGGTGGAAGTGACCGAGAAAAAAGTCAGGCGCGACAGGGTGGGCCACATCAATCTGGTGGTCCCCGTGGCGCATATCTGGTATTTCCGTTCTCTCCCCAATAAAATTGGTTATCTCCTCGGGCTGCCTTCGAAGAAACTCGATATGATCATTTACTACGAAAGGTATGTGGTTATTCAGCCGGGGATTGCCAAAGGGCCTGAAGGGGAAGAGATCCAGAAAATGGACTTCCTTACGGAAGAGGAATACCTGAACATCCTGGAAACCCTCCCTCCGGAAAACCAATACCTCGAAGAGTCGGATCCAAATAAATTTATCGCCAAAATGGGCGCGGAGTGCCTGATAGACCTGCTGGCCAGGATAGACCTCAGGGAACTGTCATTCGACCTGCGTCACAAGGCCAATACGGAAACATCCAAACAAAGGAAAACCGAGGCCCTGAAAAGGCTGCAGGTTGTGGAAGCACTGCGTGAATCCCAGCTAAACCGCGAGAACCGGCCGGAATGGATGATCATGAAGGTAATCCCTGTGATCCCACCCGAGCTTCGTCCGTTGGTTCCCCTTGATGGTGGGCGCTTTGCCACCTCAGACCTTAACGACCTCTACAGGAGGGTGATCATCAGGAACAACCGCCTCAAGCGCCTGATGGAGATCAAGGCGCCTGAAGTAATCCTCCGGAACGAAAAGAGGATGTTGCAGGAAGCAGTTGACTCCCTGTTCGACAATACCAGGAAAGCCTCGGCCGTAAAGACCGAATCCAACCGCCCTTTAAAGTCGCTCTCGGATTCGCTTAAAGGAAAACAGGGAAGATTCCGCCAGAACCTTCTCGGAAAGCGGGTTGATTATTCCGCCCGTTCAGTGATCGTTGTCGGGCCTGAAATGAAGTTGTTCGAATGTGGCCTTCCCAAGGAAATGGCCGCCGAACTTTACAAGCCGTTCGTGATCCGAAAGCTGATAGAACGCGGGATTGTGAAAACCGTAAAATCCGCGAAGAAGATCATAGATAAAAAGGAACCGGTGGTATGGGATATCCTGGAGAATGTACTGAAAGGACACCCTGTGCTCCTGAACAGGGCTCCCACCCTGCACCGTTTGGGGATTCAGGCATTCCAGCCAAGGCTTATCGAAGGGAAGGCAATCCGCCTGCACCCCCTGGTATGTACAGCCTTTAACGCGGATTTCGACGGTGACCAGATGGCGGTACACCTGCCCCTTGGACCGGAGGCTATCCTGGAAGCCCAGCTTTTGATGCTGGCTTCGCATAACATCCTTAACCCGGCCAATGGTTCGCCCATTACCGTCCCTTCACAGGATATGGTACTCGGACTATACTATATGACCAAGGAGCGCCGGTCTATCGCGACCCGGAAAGTAAAGGGCGAAGGCCTTACTTTCTACGATTTTGAAGAAGTGGTGATCGCCTTTAACGAAGGCAAGGTTGAGTTGAACGCCGTGATCAAGGTGCGCACCAAGGATTTCAATGAAAAAGGCGAACTGGTGAACCAGATCCTGGAGACCACCGTTGGCCGCGTGCTTTTCAACATGGTGGTGCCGGAAGAGGCCGGTTACGTGAACGAGGTCTTGAACAAGAAATCATTGCGTGATATTATCGGTAAGATTCTTGCGGTTACCGACGTTCCCACAACGGCAGACTTCCTGGATAAGATAAAGACCATGGGTTATGAGTTTGCCTTCAGGGGCGGACTGTCATTCAGCCTGGGTGATATCATCATCCCTGAAGAGAAACCCGCTATGATAGGTGAGGCCAATGAACAGGTAGATGGGATCATGATGAATTACAACATGGGTCTGATTACCAACAACGAGCGGTATAACCAGGTGATTGACGTATGGACCTCAACGAATGCCATGCTTACCGAACTCGCCATGAAGCGGATACGGGAAGACCAGCAGGGCTTCAATTCGGTTTATATGATGCTTGATTCCGGTGCACGGGGCTCCAAGGAGCAGATCCGGCAGTTAACCGGGATGCGGGGTCTGATGGCCAAACCAAAAAAGTCTACTGCCACAGGAGGGGAGATCATTGAAAACCCTATCCTTTCCAACTTTAAGGAAGGGTTGTCGATCCTTGAATATTTTATCTCTACCCACGGGGCGCGTAAAGGATTGGCCGATACGGCTTTGAAAACGGCTGATGCCGGATATCTGACCCGCCGCCTTGTTGACGTTTCCCAGGATGTGATCATCAATATAGAAGATTGTGAAACCCTGAGAGGTATCGAGGTGGAAGCCCTGAAGAAAAATGAAGAGGTTGTTGAATCGCTTGGAGAACGAATCCTGGGAAGGGTATCGCTGCACGATGTTTTCGATCCTCTTACTGAAGATCAGCTGTTGTATGCCGGCCAGGAAATCCTGGAAGGGGATGTGCGCAGGATTGAAGCTTCACCTATAGAAAAGGTGGAGGTGCGCTCTGCCCTGACCTGTGAAGCACCGCAGGGAATCTGCGCCAAATGTTACGGACGTAACCTGTCGACCAACAAAATGGTCCAGCGCGGGGAAGCCGTAGGTGTGGTTGCTGCCCAGTCAATTGGGGAACCAGGGACACAGCTTACGTTGCGGACCTTCCACGTGGGCGGGATAGCCGGGAACATTTCCGAGGATAACAAACTGGAAGCCAGGTTTAATGGTATCGCAGAAATAGAGGATCTCAGGACAGTTACCGGAAAAGATGCCGAAGGCAAACCCGTGGAGGTCGTGATCTCCAGGACTTCTGAAATTAAGCTGGTGGATGCCAAAACGGGTATTACCCTGAGCACCAATAACATTCCTTATGGCTCGCAACTATTTGTAAAGAACGGCGGCAAGGTCAGCAAAGGGGATGTGATCTGCCAGTGGGATCCTTATAACGGCGTTATCGTATCCGAATTCCCGGGTAAGATTGCCTATGAGAATATAGAGCAGGGGGTGACCTACCAGGTGGAGATTGACGAACAAACCGGCTTCCAGGAAAAAGTGATTTCAGAAGCAAGGAACAAGCGGCTGATCCCAACCCTTCTTATTATGAATAATAAGGATGAGGTCCTCCGGTCATATAACCTGCCTTTGGGCTCACATTTAATGGTGGATAACGGGGAAAACATAAAAGAAGGTAAGATCCTTGTTAAGATACCGAGGAAATCGGCTAAAGCCGGCGATATTACGGGAGGCCTCCCAAGGGTTACCGAACTGTTTGAGGCCCGTAACCCATCTAACCCGGCAGTGGTTTCCGAGATAGACGGCGTAGTTTCCTTTGGAAAGATAAAAAGGGGTAACCGCGAAATCATTATCGAGTCTAAACTGGGTGAAGTAAAGAAATACCTGGTAAAACTCTCCAACCAGATCCTGGTACAGGAAAATGACTATGTACGCGCCGGGATGCCATTATCAGACGGCTCCATAACGCCGGAAGACATTCTGGCCATCAAAGGACCCTCTGCCGTTCAGCAGTACCTTGTGAATGAAGTTCAGGAGGTCTACAGGCTGCAGGGAGTAAAGATCAACGACAAGCACTTTGAAGTTGTTGTACGCCAGATGATGCGCAAGGTTCGTATACAGGATTCAGGGGATACCACTTTCCTCGAAAACCAATTGGTGCATAAGGACGACTTCATCAAGGAAAATGATGAAATCTTCGGCAGCAAGGTAGTCGTGGATGCAGGGGAATCCGATAACCTGAAACCAGGACAGATCATTACCCCGCGCGAACTAAGGGATGAGAATTCCATCCTTAAACGGGCAGATAAGGCACTGGTAACCGCAAGGGATGCCGTGGCCGCAACTGCTACGCCAATCCTGCAGGGAATCACCAGGGCCTCGTTGCAGACCAAATCCTTTATCTCGGCCGCTTCCTTCCAGGAAACCACCAAGGTATTGAACGAGGCAGCGGTGAGTGGCAAGATCGATGATCTGGAAGGGTTGAAGGAGAATGTTATTGTAGGGCACAGAATCCCGGCCGGAACCGGTATGAGGGATTATGAGAACATCATAGTTGGCTCCAAAGAGGAGTACGACGAGATAATGGCCCGCAAGGAAGAATTGAAGTTCTGATAATTAGCCCCCGGGACCGTGGTTCCGGGGGCTTTTACTTAAAGCCTGAATTAACTTGTCAACATAAATAATGTATGGCTGAACCGGATAAAAAACAGAAACAGATCAATATTGAACTGGATGAAAAGACGGCGGAAGGGGTTTATTCCAATCTGGCCATCATCAATCATTCCGCATCGGAATTTGTAATAGACTTTATCAGCATGATGCCCGGGGCGCCAAAAGCGAAAGTAAAGAGCCGCATAGTGTTAACTCCGCAGCATGCCAAGAAATTCCTCAAGGCGTTGAACGATAATGTAAGCAGGTTTGAGAATGCCCATGGCGCTATCAAGGATTATGATCAGCCCAGCATCCCAATGAATTTCGGACCTACAGGGGAGGCATAAAACTTCCGGAAGGACTAATAATTTTAAGACCTGTCGGGCCATCGTATGCCAGGCAGGTTTTTTTATGGAATCTGCAAAAAAATTTACGCCGGTTGAAACATTACCGGAAACGGATCGTCTATTGGGAAATCCTTCGCAGGAAGGGGTTTAAATAATCGTATTAAGTTAAGACGCTCCATGAAAACCAGAAAATATTCAATCTATGGCTTTTTTGCCTTGTATTTTTTGACAACAGGACTGCAGGCGCAGCAAACATCTAGTCAGATCGATTCATTTTTGACAGAGCAGATCAAAGAATACCATATTCCAGCCGTCTCGGTTGCAATTATTGATAATGGTAAGACCGTAATGATGAAATCGTACGGCACCGCCAATCTTGAGTACGGGATCCCGAACAGTAATTCTACCGCTTTCCAATTGGCCTCGGCAACCAAGTTGGTGTCGGCTACAGCCGTAATGACGCTTGTTCAGGACGGCAAACTCGACCTCGACCAGAAAGTCAGCCATTACCTGCCCGCACTTCCGGCTTCGTGGGAAGATATGAAAGTGATAGACCTGCTTTCCCATCAATCAGGGGTCGCCGACTTGCTGGGCCTGAAATACCATTTTAATTCGGTGAACGAAGCCCTTGATACTGCAATGGTGAAACCCCTGGATTTCGAACCGGGTACTAAAACCGTTTATGCGGGTGGCGACTATGCTGTGGTCATGAAATTGGTGGAGGAAGTATCCGGCCTTGAATTCCAGGAATTCCTGCGTCAAAGCCTGCTTTCCAGGCTGGGCATGCAACATACGGCCTATAATAATATGGAACAGGATTATATTTACCGCACTGCAGACCTGATGCCCTATACCGCTCCGGTTTACCAGTGGGAGGAGAAGAGCGGAAAGCAACGTATCTTTTCGATGATGTTCCCCAAATGGACCTACCCTGCAGGAGGCTTATTCGCCTCTATCGAAGACCTGGCAAAATGGGTAATTGCCCTGGATGAGCATACCATTCTTAAACCGGAAACCACCGAAACCATGTGGACAGCAGCAAAGCTTCGCAACGGGGAAAACTCGAATTTCGGGGTTGGATGGATTGTGGCCGAGCATAATGGTGAAAAAGCCACCGGCCATAGCGGTGGTCCGGCACTAGCCGACATCGTTCGGATTCCCGGCCGGAAAGTAACAGCCATTGTCCTAACCAACCAGGTTAATTTAAGGCCTTTCCTGACTATGAAAGTGCTTGATTTATACCTTGCAGGTGAAGGACCGCAATAGCCCGGCATATAGGATGATTCACCTATTGGGCCGGCATGTTTCCCCGGGGCGGGTCAGTCGAATTCAGAAGTAAAATACAGCTTAACCGAGGGGTATTTCTGTTGCACCATTTGCAGGGAGAAATGGGAATCGGCAAGGAACACGAGTTGTCCACGCTTGTCAGTGGCCAGGAATTTTTGTTTAACCCTCTGGAATTCCCGGAATTCTTCATTGCCCGGATCATCGGCCTTTACCCAACAGGCTTTGTAGGCAGGGAAATTTTCATAGGTGCATTTTGCGCCGTACTCGTGCTCCAGGCGATACTGTATAACCTCGTACTGCAGGGCGCCTACCGTTCCGATTATCTTCCTTCCGTTAAGGTTCAGGGTAAACAACTGGGCGACCCCTTCATCCATCAACTGGTCGATCCCCTTATTGAGTTGCTTGGCTTTCATCGGATCGGCGTTGTTTATATAGCGGAAATGTTCCGGCGAGAAGCTTGGGATGCCCTTGTAGTGTAATAACTCCCCTTCGGTGAGCGTATCCCCGATCTTGAAATTTCCGGTATCGTGCAGCCCCACGATATCCCCGGGAAAGGACATGTCCACTATCTCTTTCTTTTCGGCGAAAAATGCATTGGGGCTTGAAAACTTGAGGTTTTTATTATGCCTTACGTGCAGGTAGGGCTTATTCCTTTCAAAGATCCCGGAGACGATTTTAATAAATGCAAGACGGTCGCGATGCTTGGGGTCCATGTTGGCGTGAATTTTAAACACGAAGCCGGTCATTTGATCCTCATTGGCTTCCACCAGTCGTTCTTCCGCTTTCTTGGCCCTCGGGGACGGGGCTATTTCAATAAAACAATCGAGGAGTTCCCTCACCCCGAAATTGTTAAGTGCCGATCCAAAAAATACAGGATGCTGGGTTCCTTCCAGATATGCTTTCTTATCGAAAGCAGGATATACCCCCGCAACCAGCTCCAGGTTTTCCCGCAGGTTCTTCGCTGCCTTTTCCCCAATGATCCTTTCTAGTTCGGCACTCTGCGGATCGTTAAAGGCAATGGTATCTTTATGGCTTTTTTTGCTGTCGCCCCGGAAGAGGGTGATATTCTTTTCATAGATGTTGTAAATCCCCTTGAAATCGTAGCCCATGCCGATGGGAAAGCTCAGGGGACTTACGGTAAGGCCGAGTTTTTGTTCAATTTCGTCCAGAAGGTCGAAGGCATCCTTCCCTTCACGGTCCATTTTATTGATAAAAACAATGATGGGGATATTTCGCATCCGGCACACTTCCACCAGTTTTTCCGTCTGTTCCTCCACGCCTTTGGCAACATCTATGACAACTATGACACTGTCTACAGCGGTTAAGGTGCGAAACGTATCCTCAGCAAAATCCTTGTGGCCCGGGGTATCGAGGATGTTTATCTTCTTGCCTTTGTAATTGAAAGCCAGTACCGAAGTTGCTACGGAAATTCCCCTTTGCCTTTCGATTTCCATAAAATCGCTGGTAGCCGATTTTTTGATCTTGTTGTTTTTTACTGCCCCGGCTTCCTGTATGGCCCCCCCGAAAAGCAACAGCTTCTCCGTAAGGGTAGTCTTGCCGGCATCAGGATGGGAAATGATCCCGAAAGTCCTCCGTTTTTCAATTTCTTTAATAAAATTCATCCAGGAAAATTTTGGCAAAAGTACAGGTTTTTACCCATTCTTCGGGTTACGGGGTATCATTTGTTAGTGTTCATCCAAACGGCCGTTAGCACTACACTCCGGGTAGGAATGCAAACCAGAAAATCGCGCAGACAAACGGGCCGACAAATTGCAGAATTCTCCGGCAAGGACATCGGCAACGGCATTCGGCAGGGATCTGATAATCCCGTTGAACGGCATGGAGAAAGTTGTGAAATAACACTTTAACGATAAATCTTGATGTTAACGGAGAATTGCCCCTTTATGTATTCAAAACAATTTGATGAGTCCTTTTTAAACTATATCTTGCATCGCAATCAGAGACCCCATCTCTCTTACATTTCTTAGTTACTCTACGCCATGGTGATACGTTGATGACGAAAACTATCATTTATGGACAACTTTACCCCAAGAAAGCTAAAGCAATCAGGGCTGAATGGCATTTCCCTTCTGGCTATCCTGATGGTCCTGGCCCTTACGACTTCATTTGATACGATACACAGTCCTTTCGCTTATTATTTGATAAATACCGACACGGACGGGGATGGAATTTCCGACGTATCGGATATAGATGATGATGGCGACGGGATCATAGACAGCCTGGAAGATGCCAATGCAGATGGAGACAACAATCCCCTGACCAATCCCACAGATACGGATGGTGACGGAATCCCGGATCATCTGGACCTCGATTCGGATAATGACGGACTGCCCGACAATGTGGAAGCACAAAACCCTCTATCGATAATTCCGCTTTCAGGAAATGATTCTGATGGCAATGGCCTGGATGATGCCTATGAAATAAGGCCGGGCAGTGGGGAGGGATTGTTCCCTGTTGATACGGATAATGATTCGATTCCGGATTATCTGGACCGTGATTCGGATAACGATGGCATCAAAGACATGAATGAATCCAGCACCTTAAGCACGGATTTCGACTGTGAAACCATACCTAACCTCAATTTCAGTTCAGAACCGGTTCTTGAAAACGGAGAGCCGTTTCAGGAAGGCGCTGTATATCGCATCGCCGATGTTATGGAAGATCTTGATGCCCTTATCACGATTGAAGAAATAAACAATGGGCGAATTGACGTGCTCGATCAGAATGCCATTGACCCTCAATATTTCAAACCCGAAATTCAGTTTAGTTTTACGGACCCTGAGCGAAGGCCTTATGTAGATCTCAGGATTACCATCGTAAACAAGGGGACGGCCAATCCGGTGGTCATCAACGAACTCATTGCCAATTTCCTCGATGTGGACGGGAATGAACGCTATCAGGAGTTTAACCGTTTTGATACCCCGGCTTCCTATACTTTTGAAGGGAATACGGAAGTAATCGTAAACAATACTTCCGGCGGCTTGTTAATAAATGGAGGGGTTATGGAATATTCAGGAATATCCAATGCCAACCCTTCCGTAAATGTTGCTGTTGAATTCGTTAATATATCCTCTTTTGTATTCCGTTTTGGGGTGCAGACCCAGGTAAGTGAAAATTTTCAGACCATCGTACGCCAGTCCGGTATCCAATTTTCATGCCTGGATAATTTTGTTGATCCACAAACGGTCACTTTCAGCATAGATATCGATTCAGATGGCGATGGGTTGCCTGACCGCCTGGACATTGATTCGGACAATGACGGCATCCCCGACAACGTGGAAGCCCAGACCACAGCAGGCTACATCCCGCCCTCCGGCGCGGATTCGGATATGGATGGGCTCGACGATGCCTATGAGGGCCCGGGAGATCAGGGATTAACTCCGGTGAACACAGACGGCACGGATGAGCCTGATTACCTGGATGCGGATACGGACAACGACCTGGTGCCAGACAATAATGAAGGCAACGACTTTAATTTTGACGGCATCCCCGACCAGGCTTTCACCGGCACTGATACCGATTTGGACGGCCTGGATGACGGTTATGAGGGCATTGACGTGAACGATGGGTTTGATGTTAATGATGAAATTGATGATCCGGCAAATGACCTCCCTGATACGGATGGAACGGAGGATGTCAACTACAGGGATCTTGATGATGATGGCGATGGCATAGATACCCCTGATGAGGATGCCGATGGAAACGATGATCCAACCAACGATGATACGGATAATGACGGAACCCCGGATTACCTGGATCCTATAAATGACCCGGATACGGATGATGACGGGGTACCTGATAATGTGGACCTCGACGACGATAACGACGGCATCCTGGATACCACGGAAGATCCCGATCTGGATGGGGACGGCGACCCGCTTACAAGTCCCCTGGATTCCGATGACGACGGCTTCCCCAACCATTTGGATATTGATTCGGATAATGACGGCATCCCGGATAATGTGGAAGGGCAGACCACTTCGGGCTATATAGCACCAAATCCCGACGACGCTGCTACCTATTTGCAGAACCAGGGTGTAAATTCGGCCTACCTGGACGGGCTCGACCCGGTGAACACTGACGGCACGGATGAGCCTGATTACCTGGATGCGGATACGGACAACGACCTGGTGCCAGACAATAATGAAGGCAACGACTTTAATTTTGACGGCATCCCTGACCAGGCTTTTACCGGCACTGACACCGATATGGACGGCCTGGATGACGGCTACGAAGGCAGCGATGTGAATGACGGCTTTGACGTTAATGATGAAATAGACGATCCGGCAAACGACCTGCCCGATACCGACGGTACGGAGGATGTGAACTACAGGGATTTTGACGATGACGGAGATGGGATTGACACCCCCGATGAGGATGCGGATGGCAACGATGATCCAACCAACGATGATACGGATGAAGACGGCACGCCCGACTACCTGGATCCGGATACCCCGCCAACAGGGCCTGATACCGATGGTGATGGCGTCCCGGACAGTGTGGACCTCGACGACGATAACGACGGCCTCCTGGATACCAGGGAAGACCCCGATCTGGATGGGGACGGCGACCCGCTTACCAGTCCCCTGGACTCCGATGATGACGGCTTCCCCAACCATTTGGATATTGATTCGGATAATGACGGCATCCCGGATAATGTGGAAGGGCAGACCACTTCGGGCTATATAGCACCAAATCCCGACGACGCTGCTACCTATTTGCAGAACC
>Ga0209347_1003720_pt1 | contig 17187 bp, 15 predicted proteins | sample AutmiccommuBRH23_FD_187382 | JGI IMG/M metagenome (GOLD analysis project Ga0209347, IMG submission 187382) | Deep subsurface microbial communities from Mt. Terri, Switzerland - Autotrophic microbial communities BRH/23 (SPAdes) (version 2) | ecosystem: Environmental > Aquatic > Deep subsurface >...
GTCATCAGAGGCGCCCGGGAAGGCTTTGTGGAATCCCTAGGGACTAATCGGGTTCTACTGAGAAGAAAATTGAGAAGTCCGATATTGAGGTTTGAGGAAACGACTGTTGGTTCAGTTAGTCAAACCCCGGTTTCTGTAGTGTATTTGGATGGGATTGCAGATAAAAAACTAATCGATGAAGTTAATAAGCGAATTGAGCGGATTAAGATTGACGGTATTCTTGAATCAGGTTACATCGAGGAATTTATACATGATGCCCCGTTTTCACCGTTTCCAACTGTCCGTACAACAGAACGTCCAGATGTAGTTGCCGCAAACCTTCTGGAAGGAAGAGCAGCTATCCTGGTTGACGGTACTCCGATAGCGATGATTGTTCCGGCCACTTTTGTCCAATTCTTACAGGCCAGTGAGGATTATTATCAATCCTTCCAGTACGTCTTCGCCATCAGGTTACTGAGGTATTTGAGTTTTTTTATTACCCTTTTTCTCCCTTCTGTGTACATTGCAGTAACAACTTTTCATCAGGAGATGCTTCCTTCGGCCTTAGCTTTAAGTATTGCTGCATCCAGGCAGGGGATACCTTTTCCCGCTTTTATCGAGGCATTGATGATGGAAACCGCTTTTGAGGTTTTGCGTGAGGCGGGTGTCCGGTTACCTCGACCAATTGGTCAATCAGTAAGTATAGTGGGCGCATTGGTTATCGGTGACGCTGCGGTAAGGGCCGGAATCGTTTCTCCGGCTATGGTTATTATCGTTTCCGGCACGGCAATTGCTTCATTTACTATGCCCGGCTATACTTTCGGCATAGCAATCCGCCTGATGAGATTCCCGATTATGGTGCTGTCAGCTGCTTTGGGTTTATTCGGTCTGATGATGGGTGGTTTTATCCTGTTTGTACATATGGCTTCTTTAAGGTCCTTTGGATCACCTTATCTGGCACCCATCGCCCCTGCTTTCTGGCGCGGGCAAAAGGATGTATTTGTCAGGGCGCCGTGGTGGGCGATGTTTACCCGTCCGGTTGATACCGGTCATCTTAATCAGAACAGGGTCCCCCCGGGACAGAAACCGGAAAATCCTCAGAACAAACAGGGAGGTTATGCCAAACGTGGAAAGAGGTAAAATTTCTGTCTGGCAGGCAGCCATAGTAACCTTAACCCATCCCCTGGGGACCGGTATTTTTGTGCTTCCTGCTTTTGCCATTAATTGGGCTAGGGAGGATGCTTGGTTAGTCGAGTTTGTGGTGACCATTCCGGCCTTGATTATAGTATTTTCTGTAGATAAACTGGGCCGGATGTTTCCCGGTCAGACTATTGTTCAGTATAGTGAAACCATCCTTGGTAAATACTTTGGCAAGTTTGTGGGATTTCTGATGATTTCATATTTCTTTTATATCGGCACGGTAATTATCTTTGAAATGGCCTCATTTATGGCATCAGTAATAATGCCTGAAACACCTATCGTTATTTTTATTAGCTTCACCGGTTTGGTTATTGCATTTACGGTTTATAACGGAGTGGAAATTATTGCCAGGTTAAATGTCTGGTTTTTCTCGGTAGTTGTGGTTTCTTTGCTCCTAATCACTCTATTGGCCATGAAAGATATGAACCCGAGCTTTTTTCGGCCCTTTCTGGCCAATGGCATAAAGCCGGTATTGTTGGGCTCCCCGGCTCCTTATGCCTGGCGGGGCACCATTGTTATCATGGCTATGCTGATTCCTTATGTGAAGCAGCCTGAAAAGGTGAGGATGCCATATGTGTACGCTTGTTTAATTCTCGGTTTACTTTTCGAATTGAACACCGTTAGTAACCTGGCAGTTTTCGGCCCATTTGAAGGTGGGCGCATTTCTCTGCCTGTGGTGGATATGGTGAAAATGATTAACGTTGCCGATTTTATCCAGCATATCGAGGCATTACTTGTCCTAGTTTGGGTGGGTGGGGTTTTTACGATGAGCACCGGCTGGTTTTACGCCTCCGTACTGGGTACCGCCCAGATGCTGAGACTAAGAGATTATCGGCCTTTGATCCTGCCAATGATGCTTATTTATGTAACTGTGGCCGTACTTAATTTTCGCAGTTACCCTGAGTTTGTTGATTGGGCACAACGGCCATGGCCTGTCTATGCTCTATTACATCAATTGCTGATTCCGGTTTTTTTGCTCACGATTGCATTAATCAGGGGATTAGGGGTAAGAGTCAAGCAAAAAAAGGGAGGTAATCAGTCATGAGAAATATTTTCCATCGTCCGTTTTTCCTCCTGATCCTGGCACTTCTTATACCGCTTCTGTTAAGTGGGTGTTGGAGCAGGCGGGAAATTGATAAATTAGGCTTCGTAGGGGCTGTAGCCATTGATCAGGCTGAAGACCCCAATTTACTGGAGGTGACGGCCCAGTTTATCCTGCCCAAAGCGTTGGCTCCGGGCGGTGCAGAGACGACCGGAAGCGGTGGTGTGGGAAGTAAGGTTTGGCTGATTTCGGCTCAGGGACCGACGGTTTTTGAGACCCTCTTTAAAATAAACTCCTTGGCGCCCAATTATCTTTTCTTTGGTCACCAATCCTCGGTGATCATTGGAGAAGAGGTGGCCAAAAAAGGGGTTAAGCAATTTCTTGATAGTTTTGACCGGATGCCCCAGCTCAGAAGGAATGTTTGGATCGTCGTTACCCCAGGCAAGGCCAAGAGCGTTCTCCAGGCTCGTCCCAAATTACAGGACATACCTTCGCTGACGATTGAAAATTTATTTGCTCACCAGGAGATCACTTCTGTCAGTTATCCCAGTAATCTGAACACTTTCTTTATTAATCTCAGCAGCCGGAGTACTTCTCCTATCGCTGCTCGGTTAACCACGACACCTAATAGAGAGGCGACTGAATCCACATGGAGTCAGGTCACCGGGGAAGCCGATAGAAGAGAGATGAAATTGGAAGGATCTGCTGTGTTTAAACAGGACCGGTTGGCAGGTTGGCTGGATGGCCGGGAAACCAGGGGCGTATTGTGGGTACAAAACAAAATGAAACGTGGAACCATAACCTTTCCAAATAAGGAGGGTAATCAAAAGTATGTTACCCTTGAAGTTCTGGCCAGCCAAAGAAAAATGCACACTTTCATAAAAGATGGTAAGCTCTTTGTTAATCTAAGAATCATTTTTGACACCAATCTGGTGGAACAAACCAGTAATGCCGATATCTTATCTAAAGGTCTTTTTAATGAAAAGGATACTGTCAATGCTTTTAATTCTGTCGTAAGTTCCCAAGTGAAAGGGGAAATTGATGCAGCTGTAAAGAAGGCTCAGCAATACAAGACTGATGTATTTGGCATAGGAGAACGTTTTTATATAGAACATCCTCAGGAATTTAAAAAGTTACAAAAAAATTGGCCGGAAATCTTTGCCCAGGCTGAATTTACCACCGACATTAAGGTCAAAATCCGCAGGGTGGGGTTAATCAACAGGAGCATTAACGCACAAAAAAAATAAACAAAGCAGTATACCGATTGTGCTGGAGGCAGGCATTGTGGTAAGATTATAGTGTTTAGAGCAATGGATAGAGCTTGGTTAAGGAGTAAAAAATGTATTCACTTGTTGCCTTCCTTGTCATTGGTTGCCTGATAGGAGCATATTTTTCCCGCGGCTGGACCAGGGCTATGTTGATATTGCTTGCCGTTGCGGTGATCCAGCTAAAATCAGTGGCTGTGGGAATGAAACTCTTCAGCTTAACTCTGGTGGTCATCGTTCTGGTGTATTTTCTGCGTCCTAAGAAAAAGAGATAATAAAAAACCTCTCCGGATGTAATAATAAGAGTGACTGAACACTAATATTCCGGGAGGTTTATGATATGCAGGACTTGATAGTCAAATCATCCGTTGCGGGCGTAGTTAGTTTTTTATATAAACAGGTTGTTAATCATCTCCTTTATTACCTTGGCATAACTCCGTTTCTGTACCGGGTAGAGGCCGCCAGCCTCGTTCTCCCCATGTCTCAAGTACATACTTATTATGGGATATTTATAGGTCTGTTTGCGGATATTGTTGTTATGCTCTGGTTTTCTCTGTTGATAGGGTTGGTGCTAAGGGCTACCGGACGCGATTATTCGCTGCTTAAGGGGGCTTTCGTGGGGGCCAGTTCATGGGTCATTGTTTATGGCTTGTTTACCCATGTCGGCTATTTGCCGCTTTATAGTCCTACCGGTTTTGCTTCGGGGCTGACGACGATTTTCTTTGACATTACCATGGGAATTGTCGCATCAGTAGTATATATATATCTTACCCGGAAGGAATCTCTGACAGATTAGAACATACGGGTACACTTGGGTAGCTATGGCGTTGAGTAAGGGGCTTCCGGTTTCCGGGAACCCTTTTTTGCATGTGGGAGAGTGTAAAATGCTAAAAAAACTGCTTTTTCAGGGCGATGAATTTAATCTACAGGTTATTGAAGATAATGGTAAGTACACGAAAGTGTCATTTAAAGGTGAAAATATATTTGTCCGGGTCAATCAAAACATTCCAATAGGCGCGCGGGGAGAAGAGATACGCAAAAAAATCGGACAGTTTTATCGCCGGATGGCCAGGGAGACAATACTGGAAAGGCTTGAATACTTTAAAACCCGTCTCGGTGTCAAATACGCTCAGGTTCGCATAAAAGAACAAAAAACCAGGTGGGGCAGCTGTTCGGGAAAAGGCAACCTTAATTTCAACTGGAAGCTTGTAATGGCTCCATCAGATATTATTGATTACGTTGTAGTGCATGAGCTCTGTCATCTGATTCACATGAACCATTCACGCAATTTCTGGAATTTGGTAGAGAGAGAATTGCCTGATTATAGGGCGAGAAAACGTTGGCTGCGGGATCACGGGGCAGCTCTGAGATTATGATGCTCGTCCATAGTTGTGAAAAAAATACCAAAAAAATTAGCCATGAGCGAGAGGAAAAATGATAATTACAGCGAAATATATATATGATAAATACATAGTTTAATAATAAGACAACTGAATATTGGTCGTACAAATCTTTAAGGAGGGCTTGGCGATGAGTGATTATTTTTTTGATGAGGACCATGGGATAGCTTACAAGATTGACCCCATTGCGGCATCAGTAGTTCACTCCGGCGGTAACGAGACTCTACGGAAGATTCTTGTCCACACTGATGTTAAGGTGACTAACGTCAAGAAGGAAAAGATTAGGAGAACCTTATCTGGAGTATATCCTTACGACCACTATGACCCCGAAACGGCTAAGAGAAGTTTTGCCGATACCTTACTATCCAGGTTTATCATTGGCGCCAGAAAAATATCTGAGCAGGAATACGAGCATATCAAGACAAGGTTTGAGGCTTAAGATACATATTAGAGTATAATTAAAACTTATTTTGAAAATAACAGAAAGAGTGCTGAAAAGCGCTCTTTTTTGTTCGCTCCAAATAGTATAGAATTATTTCTAGATAGGGGGAGCAGTCATGGCGAAGAATATTTACTGGTTACAAGAGATTTATCTGACAGACAGAGCTGTTGTCGGCGGCAAAGGCGCCAACCTGGGGGATCTGGCCCGGGGACTGAATGTCCCGCCGGGGTTTTGTCTTTCTGCAGAAGCTTATTACCGTAATCTTGAACATTTTGGAGTGAATGAAAAAATTGCCGCTGCAATGAGTTCTGTTGATGGCCAGGATTTAAAGTCTGTCCAATCGGCCAGTGAACAAATTTCTGCAATGATTTTGGCGGTGCCGTTTCTACCGGAAGTCGAAGATGCTATAAGGGAAGCATATGCCTGTTTGGCCCAGGACAAAGTGGAGCTTAAAGTCGGGGTCAGGTCATCTGCTACTGCTGAGGATTTGGTTGAAGCTTCTTTTGCCGGACTTCAGGAAACCTTCCTCAATGTTGAGGGAATTGACGATGTCCTTATGGCTGTTAAAAAATGCTGGGCTTCTCTGTGGACGGCGAGAGCCATTTATTACAGGGCCCAAAAAGGATTTGATCATGAAAAAGTAACGATGGCTGTAGTTATCCAGGAGATGGTCCCGGCATCGGTGTCAGGGGTTATGTTCACAGCCAACCCGGTCAATAACCTCCGGGATGAAATAGTAATTGAGGCCGTTAGGGGTTTAGGAGAACAGCTGGTTTCCGGCCACAAAGCCGGTGATGTGTATAAATTCAGAAAAGAAGACGTACGTGTTGACTTCTTAGAAATGAAAGTATCTGATCCTCAGCAGGGGCCGATGCTTAATGATTATGATGTCAGGGAACTGGCCCATATCGGACTGAAAGTCGAGCTGTTTTATGGGGATTACCAGGATATTGAATGGGCATATCACCAGGGTAAGTTCTATTTCCTACAGACCAGGCCGATAACTACCCTGGGTGACGAAATGCTGCCGGATTTAGATTTGAGTGCAATGAGCGAAATGCAGAGAGAGCTTATGGACTGGGTGGCGGAGAGGTTCCCGGACCCTATCCTGCCTGTGGACGGGATTGTGGTAAAAGTACTGTTTATGGCCCAATTGGAGGCCATGCAGTCGTCTGGCTACGTTGTGGATGAAATGGACTGGTCGCGGGTGGAAAAAGGCATCTTCCCCGAGTTTTTTCAGCCTCCCGGCATCAGGCCCGGGTTGAAGCGGTTCTGGCCGTATTTGCGACTGGGTCGGACCTTACGGACTGACCCGGCTGCCGAATGGGCCAGTGAACAGGTGTACCTCCTCGATACCTTGAAGAAGCTTAAGGGCAGGGATATCTCCCAGCTGCCGTTGGAAGTGATTAACGATTATCTTACGGAAGGCCTTAAACATCTCCATTATTTTATTGTCCTGAGGTACAATTACTTTGTTCAGAACCGGATTCCCAGCGCGACAATGCTCAAGCTCCTTAAGTTCATCTTTGGCCGGGAAGGAGTTGGCATTTACGAGGACCTGTTGGCCGGTTCAGAAAATGTAACTCTGGAAATAAATAAAGCCCTGAACAGTCTGGCTGCTGAGGCCAGGTCCAGTGACCGGGTAAGTGCTGTATTCCTTTCCACACCACCTGAAGAAATAAAAGAAAAGCTGGAGAATACTCCTGAAGGCGCTTCTTTCGTGGAGAAGTTCAATAATTTCCTGCAATTATATGGGGAGCGGGAAACCACCATGGGACTAGGCGGTATCGCTTCACCGACCTGGCAGGATTCCCCGGAAGTAGTTTACGGTATGATCAGGGGCATTGTTACGGAAGACCCCAGGGCTGAAGCAGCCAGAGAAGCGTTAAGAAAACATAGGGCCCAGGAGGCAGAAAATATTGTGTATGCCCGGTTATCCAAAGGAATTCTTGGATTTTTACCGGTAAAACCGTTATTCCGCAGTTTGCTCCGGCATGCCCGTAGTTTTGCGGCCTTTAGAGAAAACAGCCATTATGATATAACCAGGAGCATGCACGTTTTCCGGATACTCTATACAGAGTTGGGTAAACGTCTGGTAAGACGCGGTTTGCTGCAGCAGCCGGGCGATATTGTCTATCTGTCCTATTTCGAAATCAAAGACATAATTAACGAGATTTTCTACGGCATCAGAGATATCGATACCAGGGCGCTGGCAGCTAAGATTGAGTCGCGTAAGGTTGAACAGGAACGAAGGTTTGACCGTTGGAAGAACCGTCAGGTTAAGGTCAATGGAGAGGGTGCGATGGAAGGCACCCCGGCCAGTCACGGTACGTTTACCGGTCCTGCCAGAATTATCATGGACCCCAGAGAATTTCATAAGGTCAGGAAGGGGGAGGTTTTGGTGGCTCCTTACACTAATCCCGCCTGGACCCCCCTCTTCACCGTTGTCGGGGCCCTCGTTGTGGAAACAGGTGGATTGGCTTCTCATGCGGCTATAATAGCCCGCGAATATGGCATCCCGGCAGTCATGGGGGTTTCTAAGGCGACCCAAATCCTGCAGGAGGGAGAAATTATCACTGTAAACGGCACAACCGGGGCTATTCACAGGGGCGGTGGGGGTAGGGGGTAGAGGGTAGAGGGAATTGACAATTGACAATTGACAATTGACAATGGATAATGGGTACGATTCCAAGACATAGGTAACAAAAAATTTCAAGACATAGGTAACACTTCCAAATTAAAATATTAGGTGAAAATACTCGTATGGAGGTTTCATCTAATGCCGTGGAAGGAGCTATGCATCTTGGACTTAAGAAAAGAATTTGTTAATCGTGCCTTAACTGAAAAAATCCCTTTTTCTAGCCTTTGTAACGAATTTGGCATCAGCAGGAAAACCGGCTACAAATGGAAGGAACGGGTATTAGATAACGGATATCAAGGCCTGGCTGATGAGAGCAGAAGACCTGCTTCCTGCCCCAGTGAACTATCTGAAGACTCAGTAATACGCATTGTTCAATTGAGAAATGCACATCCAACCTGGGGCGCCAAAAAAATTAAACAGATATTAGAAAATAGCTACAGCAGTGTACAAGCTCCTTCTCTAAGCAGCATAAACCGAATATTAGATAAAGCAGGTTTAATGGTGAACCAAACGATGTATGGACAGTTGATTTCAAGGGTTGGTGGTATTCTTCCTGCAGCAAAAAGTGTTTGCCTTTGACCGTTAGAGATTAATCAAAGTATATTTTTGATGTCAGATTGCTACATACTCAAGAAACAACTGGCGTAAAAAAAGTATTTGAAAAATTGTTTACTCAGCATGGATTACCCAAAGTTATCCGCAGTGATAATGGCAGCCCATTTGCTGCTGCTACCAGTCCATTAGGAATAAGCAAACTTACCGCTTGGTGGATGCTTCATGGTATCATCCCAGATCGTATTATGCCCGGCAAGATTAAATGGGAAATACAAAACGCTAAAAAAGGAAATTTTGATTTCTATCAGTCCTCTTTGGATGAGTGGAGATATGAATATAATCATATCCGGCCTCATGAGACACTTGGAATGAAAACCCCTTCACAAGTGTATACCGATTCACCAAGAAAATATAATGGTGAAATCGGCGAAATAATTTAACCGACAAATTTCGAAAGACGAAAAGTTAACTGTAATGGTGATATAGTATTAAATAACAATCTGATCAGAATTACCAGCGCCTTTGAAGGTTACCACCTTGGCCTGCATGTCTTGAACATTCTACTATTTTTTCCATTGTCAATTGTCAATTGTCAATTGCGGTTACCCCTTCACCAGCCTAAGCCGCGGGGCCGGCTCTAAATGGTAGATGAAAATCCGGTAATCAAAACGGTCTTGTTTGACGTGGGCATGTTCCTCGTGGACCTGCCAGCCTTCTCGCTGGAGTTCTTTGATGAAGGCCAGGCTATCCTTACGGCCGGCGTCGGCCATAACAATTGCACCTCCGAAGCGAAGGTTATTTCTGAATATTTTTTTCAGGTATGGGTTCAGTTCAGGGTGGTACATGATATCAGATCCGATAATATAGTCAAAAGTCTCACTGATATCAAAGTTCCGCCAATCAGCGACTTCTGTCCGAATCCCGTTGACCTCGTTTAGGGCCGCTGTTTCTTTAGCTACCTCCAGGGCCTCGGCGGCATAATCTGTCTGTAGTACGTGGGCCCCCTTAAGGCCGGCAACGATTCCGGGTAACCCCAATCCGGCGCCCAGTTCTAAGACGGATTTCCCGGACAGGTGATTACTGTCCCAGATCCACCTGGCCAAGGCCAGCGAAGAAGGCCAGAGTTCAACCCACAATGGTGTTTCCTCGTCGTTTATCGAATTCGTTAGAATCTCTTCGCTGTTCTTGACAATTTTTATTTTAATCTCCCGGTCACCCAAGTTGATTTCAATTTCTTTTGTTAATATCATTCCATAACACCTTTGCTTATATTATTTTCAGTTCCAGGTGAATTTTATTGAAGAGAGCAGTTTGAGAACCGGGCCGTTGCTGCCCGGTTCTCAAATGTTTGAATATAAAAGATTAGTTTATTTACTTGGCATCTTTTTCATCAATCAAGGGGTTAACCATTGCCGGTATTCCGGCAATCTTCGGTTTATCGACGGTAATGGTCTTGGGAGCTTTGGTAATAAAGGTAATGGCACCGGCTGCCACACACAACACAGCTGCCACGGTATAGGCCAGATTATAGGAACCGGTAACATCCACTATTTGTCCTGCTACCATTGACCCAAACACGCCGCCGACACCCCAGGCGGTGAATACAAGACCATAGTTAACGCCCAGGTTTTTGGTCCCGAAGTAGTCTGCAGTGGTTGAAGGGAACAGGGACAAGTTAGCGCCATAGTTAAAACCTACGGCCAGGGCACCGATAATCAGCAGCAGGCTTGTATCGGCCTTGGACAGAAGGGTCATTACCACAGCCTGGGACAGGAAAACCAGCAGCATTGTACGGGTACGGCCCAGTTTATCTGACAACATTCCGGCAATTATCCGGCCGCCCGCGTTACCGATAGCCAGAATTGCTACCAGGATGAAGCCGAGGTTCACACTTGGTAACTGTTTGGATGCGATTTTGGCCATATGGCCGATAATCATAAGGCCGGCAAAAGACGCAAAGGCAAACATGATCCAAAGAAGGTAAAATTGGGACGTTTTCATCATTTCATGCCATTCATAGTCATGTTTCTTGGATGAGGCTGCCCCTGTAGAGGCTGGCATACCGGCAGGCACATAACCGGCAGGAGGGTTCTTCAGTAATTGGGCCAGGATAACTGAGACGAAGAAAAAGGCAATACCGAGAACCAGGAATGTTTTGTTAATTTGCAGAGTTTTCAGAAGATTATTGGTAAGCGGAGCAATGTATACGGAAGCGAGACCAAATCCACTTACAACGATACCGGTAATAAGGCCCTTCTTAGCTGGCGGAAACCACTTAACAGCTGGCGGTGTGGCCGATGCATAACCCAAACCGATTCCGGTACCGGCCAAAATTCCAAAACCAATAATCATCAGTGTCATATCAGACTTGGAAGCGAAGCTGGAAATAATCAGGCCAATACCTGTCAGAGCGCCACCGAGAGCGGCAACAATCCGGGGGCCGAATTTATCCTGGGCCCGTCCAGCGAAAACCATCATAATTGCGAAAACACCACAGGCAACTGCATAGGGCTTGGAGGCTGCAGATGCAGTCCAACCCCAGTCTTTGGTTAAAGCCTTGGCCACAACACTCCAGGCATATAAAACACCGAGAGCCAAATTGATGCCTGTACCTGCAAAGGTTACAACCCAGCCTTTGCTTGATGACGGACTAGAACTCATAATACACACACCTCTTCCTTCAATTTGCGGAAGCAGAAAGACCGGATATTATCCCGTAGCTCTCCCCCCAAGGATAGCAGTCTAATACCTACAGGTCGTCAATGCTTCTCGGTTGATAATTTTAGCCGTCAACTAATATTATGTCAAAAAAAAATTGGTAGGTAACCCTCCCTTCACTAATTGTCGCGCAGCCCGCGGCCCGCGGCCGTCTGCCCGGAGAATCTGCTCATTTGCAGTCCTCACCTGCTACGATTCTATCACTACTCTTGTCGTATTGCACTTAATTATCCTTAAATGGCTTCTCTTTGGGTGGGAATGGTCGTTTACAGGGGGCAAGCGGGCAATAGCCAAAAAAACCATAAAATAGCAAAATATTGACGGCGAACGGTATTTTGTTGATTAGGTAATTGACAACCTCTTGGTGCGGGGTTATTATTTAACTATGTTAAATAATTAGGGGGCGGTTTGGTGGATCACATAACCTTACAGACAGTTGATAGGGACATCGGTTTATTTGTGGCCATTATTAGGGAAATTCTTTCACAGGGGTTGGTGGAAGAAGTGTGTAAGGACCAGATGACTGTGGGTCAGGTCCGTTGTCTTTGTTTCATCTGGGCTCATGACCGCGTGACCGTGGGAGGTATTTCCAGGGGTTTGGGGATAAGTTACCCGGCTGCCACCAATATAGTTTCCCGCCTGGCTGCGAAGGGCCTTGTGACTAGAAAACACGACCCGGCTGACAGACGCACTATTTTTGTCGAGATTACGCCCTTGGGGGTGGAACTGACAACCCGGGTAAAACCGGAAAAGCTTAAAAGGTTGGGGACTCTTCTGGAGAGGTTAAGCCCGGAAGACCAGCATCATCTGCTTAAGGGTATAGAAGCTTTTCTCTCAGTGACAGTAACTGACGAAGAATTGTTTGACCAGATATGCCTGCACTGCGGCAGGGAACATGTAGAAAGTTGCATTCTTTCCAGTCTCAAGTGCCGTAGACTAACGGAGGAGATAATATGAAACTTACCATTTTACCTGAGAAGATAGTCCTTGATGTGGAAAAAGGAGAGAGCCTTATGGACGCGGTCAGGCGGGCAGGTATTAACCTGGCCAGTTCCTGTGGCGGGAAGGGTACCTGTGGCAAATGCAAGGTGGACTTAATCAGCGGTAAAGTTGACAGTAGGACCCGGACCAAGAAACTGGGTGCTAATGAAGTCATTTCCTGCCAGACTTTTTTGGTGGATGAAGATGTCACCATTAACATTCCTCATGACGGGAGGCGCCTTAGCAGTCATAAGGTACTGATTAACGAGGTTACCCTGCCCAATCCTTTTGAAATTGAACCTGTTTTCCGAAAAGTTGTGCTTAAACTTCCTGAACCGTCCCTTGACAATAATATTGATGATTTGTCCCGTTTACTGGTTGAACTGAGGCGGCAGGTGGGGATAGATGACATTTATCTTAACCTTGAGATGATGCGGAAACTGCCTTTGGTACTGCGCCAGGGAAACTGGACAGTGACTGTTGGTTTAGCGCTGATGACCTGCAAAGAAATCGGATGCGGCGTATGTGGCTGCAGGACTGAGGTCGTTGACCTGGAAGCGGGAGAGGTCGGGGATAAATATTTTGGTTTGGCCGTAGACATCGGTACCACTACGGTGAAAATTAACCTCGTTGACCTTAAGACCGGAGACATTGCGGCTTCCGGCGGTGAATACAATTTACAGCAAAAATACGGTGATGACGTTATTAACCGGATTGTCTACTCAGCTGACTCAGAAAACGGCCTCCTGGAACTCCAGGAGGCAGTACTCCAGTCTATCAACAGTCTGGTAGAAAAGATGCTGACCGACCTTAATATTGAACGGGACAAGGTCTATTCATGTATGGTGGCGGGGAACACCACCATGATTCACCTGTTCATGGGCATCCCGGCAAATCAAATAAGATTAGAGCCCTACCTTCCAGTGGCTTCTCTTCCTTACCCGGTCAGAGGAGGCGATATTGGCCTGATCATGAATCCCAAGGGGTATATATATACTTTGCCGGCGGTGGGGTCATATGTCGGCGGGGATATAACTTCCGGTGTATTAGCGACGAGGCTGGCTCAGAAGGAAGAGATTTCGCTGCTGATAGATATCGGTACCAATGGTGAGATGGTGCTGGGCAACCGAGACTGGCAAATTAGCTGTGCCTGTTCTGCCGGGCCCTGTTTTGAGGGGGGTGGAATTAAGTACGGGATGAGGGCTATGGATGGAGCCATTGACAAAATAGAGACCGGACCTGATTATGAGATAACTGTTGGTACTATTAATGATAAAAAACCTGTGGGTATTTGCGGATCCGGTCTCATTGATATTATCGCCACATTTGTAAAGTCAGAGATTATAAACCGGACTGGGCACTTCAATAATAATATCAGCCATCCCCGGCTCCGTGAGGGGGAGGAAGGATACGAGTTTGTCCTGGTCTGGGGCAGGGACAGCGGCCATGGCAATGATATTGTGATATTGGAAACGGACATCCTCAACCTGATTAGGGCCAAAGCCGCTATTTATGGAGGTATTAGGGTGCTGATGAAGCATGTGGGCATGGAATTTGATGCTGTTGGGGAGATTCTCATTGCCGGGGGCTTCGGTAATTCCCTCGATATCAAAGATTCCATTACCATCGGCATGCTGCCCGATGTGCCTTTGGAAAAATACCGTTACGTTGGGAATTCTGCTATCAAAGGGGCGCAGATGTCACTTACAAGCATTCATGCATTTGAAGAAGTAAAAGAAATGTCTAAAGGAATGACTTACCTTGACCTGTCCGTTGGCAACGAGTTCATGGGAGAATTCGTTTCTGCCTCTTTCCTGCCCCATACCGATTTCACGCTGTTCAAAACTGTGGCTTACTATGATTCAGTGGCAGCCGCAGGTGAGTAGTCCAATCTTTTTTGGAAAACAGCAGGAAAAACAAAAAAGACGTCGAAATTTTATATGATTTTTGCCATGAAGAGGTTTTTAGTCGATTTAGTCTAATGGAGGAGAGGAGTACAACAGTGGAACTTATGGCGGGTGAATTGGAGAAGATAGGCACAGAAGTGGAATTAGTCCTTGACAAACACGATTTCGACCGGGAGAAACTGATCCCTATCCTCCAAGATGTTCAGGATAAATTGGGCTACCTTCCCAAGGAAGCTATGCGGCAAATCGCCGAGGGGATCAAAATACCTGAAGTGGAAGTTTATGGAGTGGGGACCTTTTATAACCAGTTTCGAATGAATCCTCCCGGTAAACACCAGTTTAAGGTTTGTATGGGGACAGCCTGCCATATGTCGGGTGGGCATATAATCATGGAATCTTTTGAAAGGCGCTTGGAGATTAAGGAAGGGGAAACCACACCTGACCGGGAATTCGGCCTGGAGAGGGTTGCCTGTGTTGGCTGCTGTGCGTTGGCGCCTGTTGTTGTGGTAGATGAAGAAGTAGAAGCCAAGGTCCGGCCGACCAGGGTCGATGGCATTCTGCTGGGTTACGACTTGGAAAAACAGGCGGCCGAAAGACAAAAACAGAAGTCTGAGGCGGCAGGAGCAGCCAATGGGGGAGAAGGTCGGAAAGATGAGTAAAACTGCGTCTGTCATAGAACAGACATATCACGATATTAAGGAACAGTCTCTCCGGAAAACGGAACAATTTAGTGATAAACCCTATGTGTTGGTGGGAACAGCTACCTGCGGCAGGGCAGCAGGTGCTATGAGTGTGTTGGAGACATTTAGAGACGAAATCGGCAAAGCCGGAATCGATGTGGAATTAATCGAGGTAGGGTGCATGGGGCACTGTTACGCTGAGCCGATGGTCGTTGTATACCAGCCGGGTTTTCCACCCCTCTGCTACGGAAATGTCGATGAGGGCATCGCCGCCCGACTGGTTACTGATTACCTGGTAGGTGGTGACCCATGCTTTGAGTTTGCCATGGCAGCATTAGAATCTAATGATCTGTTTCCCACTTTTGCCGATTATCCTCGCGGTGTCTATGAACAGAGGGTTATCCTGGCCGACTGCGGCCTCATTGACCCGGAGGACATCGATCAATATGTTGCCAAGGGTGGTTATGGGGCTTTGGCCAAGGCTTTGACCGAAGAACCCGCCCGGGTAATTGCCGAAATTAAGGAAGCAAAGTTAAGAGGCCGCGGCGGCGCCGGTTTCCCCACAGGAGTCAAGTGGGAAACGTGCAGCCAGGCTGAGGCCACTGTTAAATATGTTATCTGTAACGCTGACGAAGGTGATCCGGGAGCATTTATGGACCGGGCCTTGCTTGAGTCGAACCCCCATCAATTATTAGAAGGCCTTATCATTGCCGCTTATGCGGTTGGAGCAGCACAGGGATATATATATGTCCGGGCTGAGTACCCGCTGGCAATAACCAGGCTCCGCACAGCCCTGCAGCAGGCTAAGGGAAGAGGGTTTCTTGGGGGATCCGTTTTAGGCAGTGGCTTCAATTTTGATATCACTATATTCCAGGGATCAGGCGCCTTTGTATGCGGAGAAGAAACTGCCCTGATCTCCTCTATCGAAGGGAACGCCGGTATTCCCAACCATCGCCCGCCTTTTCCTGCTACCTCCGGCCTTCGCGGTAAACCTACCATTATTAACAATGTGAAGACTTTGTCTTATGTCCCTCATATTATCGGCAAAGGCGCCGAGTGGTTTAAAAGCATCGGTACACCTAACAGCCCCGGCACGGCAGTTTTTGCCCTGGCGGGCAAGGTTGTCGGCACCGGCCTGGCCGAGGTCCCGATGGGCACTACCATCAGGACTCTGGTGTATGATGTGGGTAATGGTATAAAAGATGATAAAGCATTTAAAGCAGTACAGATTGGCGGTCCGTCCGGGGGCTGTCTGCCCGAGTCAGCCCTTGACCTGCCTATCGATTTTGACTCGCTGCAGCAGGCCGGTGCGATGATGGGTTCAGGAGGAATGGTGGTCCTGGCTGAAGACGATTGTATGGTGGAGATTGCCCGCTACTTTCTGGAATTCACCCAGACCGAATCGTGCGGCAAATGCACCTTCTGCCGGCTGGGCACCCGGCAGATGCTGGAGATTCTTACCGAAATCACTAAGGGACAAGGTAAACTTGAAGACATTGATTTGCTGTTGGAACTTGCCGAAGACATAAAAGCCGGTTCTCTCTGCGGCCTCGGCAAGACAGCTCCCAACCCGGTTTTGACCACCATCAGATTTTTCCGGGATGAATACGAGGCTCATATCCGGGAAGGCCGGTGTCCGGCGTTGATGTGCAAAGAACTTATCACCTACGAGATTGTCGAGCAAAAATGCAGCAAACTTTGTGATGCTTGTATCGGCAGCTGCCCGGTGGAGGCGGTTTACACGCGGCCTGACATGCTAAAAGCTATCTACCTGGATAAGTGTGTTAAATGTGATAACTGTCTGGTAACCTGTCAGCCCCTTTATCAGGCTGTTGTTAAAGTATCTCCACCCGTCGTCTTGGAGGAAGGTGATAAAAATAATGAGTGATAAAATTAGGTTTATTATTGATGATCAGGAATTGACGGCGGCCAAGGGTCAAAAGGTGCTTTGGGCGGCCGTGGAAAACGGTATTTACATTCCCCACCTATGTGGAATTGCTGATGCCGAGCGGCTTAGCGCCAGCTGTCGCCTCTGCTTTGTCGAAGTTGAGGGGATGGCAAACCCTGTCACTGCCTGCACCCTGCCGGTGACCGAAGGAATGGTTATCAGGACCCGCAGCCCCCGGGTAGACCGGTTGGTGGCCACAGCTTTTGAACTGCTGTTGTCCAATCACCGCCTGGGCTGCGCCAAGTGCGCCAAAAACGGCAGTTGTGCTTTGCAGCGGATAGCCAAAGAACGAGGCCTTAAGCTTAAGGTTACCCGGCTTCGTCAGCTTGTAGACAAGGAAGCGCCGGTTGATGACAGCCAGCGGTCATTTACCTATGACCCATCCCGGTGTGTCCTCTGCGGTCGGTGTGTGTGGGCTGACCAGACCCA
>Ga0209347_1003721_pt1 | contig 17180 bp, 13 predicted proteins | sample AutmiccommuBRH23_FD_187382 | JGI IMG/M metagenome (GOLD analysis project Ga0209347, IMG submission 187382) | Deep subsurface microbial communities from Mt. Terri, Switzerland - Autotrophic microbial communities BRH/23 (SPAdes) (version 2) | ecosystem: Environmental > Aquatic > Deep subsurface >...
GTCGCTGGCACGCCCGGGCCATTGACGCCCACTTGGCCGTCAGTTGCCTCTACGGCAACACCGGACAATGGGCCGCCTATTGGCCCAAGGCCTCCACACCCTAAAATCTGCACAGACACGTGGCCCGGGAACAAAGATTTCCCCGCTTGACTGCCGACGGAATCCACGGTACAGTTTTCGGCAATGAAAGACCACAGGAGTGGAGTACCGCGATCCGGGCCCATCCTGTGTACAAAGGCATCAACCGCAAGCACATGGTTGCAGAGAAAGGAGTGGGAAATGCGAACAACAAGGACATCCCTGGTAACGGCCCTTCTGACGTTGAGCATCTGTGTCTCGGTGGCCTCCGCCGGCGCCCCGATCGGCCCGCCCGTGGCGATCCTGGGAGAGGGACAGTGGTCCGTGGGCGGGGAATTCGCCCACGAGCAGATGGACATGGAGGCGTATGGCAAAGTCACCGATCAGTCCATCCCCTTCTTCTGGACGCAACAGTTTGAGATCGAAGACCTGACCAGCAACATGGCCTTCGGGAACATCGCCTACGGCGTGACCGACAACTGGGACATCTTCCTGCGGGTCGGCGCCGCCGACGCCGCGGACGATATCACGATTCCCCCTGCGGATACCGGGGCAACGGAGCAACAGGACAGTTTCGACGGCGGGTACGGACTCGCCTGGGGCATCGGCACGCGCGCGACGTTCGGCCGCTGGGGTCCGTGGAGTTTCGGCGGCACGTTGCAGGCGACGTGGTTCAAGCCGGGCGACAGCGATTACACAATCACCGATCCTTTTCAGCCTGATCAGACTTGGTCTGGCGATGTCGAACTGGACTACTGGCAGACCCAGGTCAGCCTGGCCGCCGCCTACGACGCGGAGGGTCTGAGACTGTGGGCCGGCCCGTTTCTGCAGTTCATCGCCGGAGACATGGACTTCGACGGACAGATCACCGTGGCAGGCATCTCCAGTGAGTTTACCTGGGCCAGCGATCTGAACGAGTCTTCGCAGATCGGCGGGTTCGCCGGCGCCAGCATCGATCTGGGGGAAGAGTGGAGTCTGTGGGGCGAGGGCCAGATCACCGGCGACTCGTGGCTCATCGGCGTCGGCTTGGTCTTCATCCCGGAGAACTACGATTTGTAGACGATTCAGGAAAGCTGATATTCAGGTGAATCCGGGAGGCAAGTGCAATATCTTGCCTCCTTTTCTATTGGATCGAGGCGGCGGCCGCCCGGCGTCACACCGTCCGGTTGGCCATGAATCGTGCGGTTTCGATCAGGGCGCTGCGGGCATCGCCTGCGGGGAGATCAGCCAGAGCCTTCACCGCATCCGCCACGTATTGCTCGGCTCGTTCGTGGGCGTATTGCAGGCTCCCGGAGCGACGCAGCATGTCCGCCAGCTCGCGACGGGACTCGCTCCCCGGCTCGAGCATGGCCTGCACGCGCGACTTCTCCGGCTCCTCGGTCATCTCCAGCAGATGGATCACCGCCAGCGTGAGTTTGTCCTTGGCGACGTCTCTTCGCGCGGTCTTGCCCATTTTGCTCTCATCCCCCACGATATCGAGAAGATCGTCGGCGATCTGGAACGCGATGCCGGCGGAGAGCCCGAATCGGGCCATCGCCTCCACGTGCGCTTCCTCCGCATGCGCCAGCAGGGCTCCCAGGCGGCAGCACCCACTGAAAAATGAGGCGCTCTTTTCCGTGATGATCTCGATGTACTGTGCCTCGGCCAGTCGCCAGTTGCGTCGCTGCACGACCTGACGGAGCTCGCCCTCGCAGACCCGGATCGCGGTCTGGGCGATGATCTTCGCGGCCGGAGCGTCGAGGTCGGCCGCCATGCGAAAGACCCTGCTGAGCACAAAATCGCCCAGCAGCACGGCCGACTCATTGCCCCAGAGCCGGTTGATGGTCGGAACCCCCCGCCGCAGGTGGCCGTCGTCGATCACGTCGTCGTGAAGGAGCGTGGCATGGTGAATCATCTCGACCATGGCCGAAACCCGGATGTGGTCCTCGGTCGCGGGTCCGAAGCACTCGCCCGCGAGCAGGACCATGCCCGGGCGGAGCAGTTTGCCCGTGCAGGCGGTAAGATGCTCGAAAAGGGGTGAAAGCTCCCCCGCTGCGTTGCGAGCGGACAACGATTCGTGAATCAGGCCGTTCACCTGCGCAAGCTGGGCGTCGATCCTCGCAAACGAAGGGATCTCCCGCCACGGGGCGTTGTCTGAACTACTCATGGCGATCGGAGATTCGATCCATCCCGACGGGAGAACGCGGGGCTGCGGCGAGACACCTTCCACTATTGCCCCTTCCCGCGGGCGTACGCGTAGAACTTGTCTCTCAGCAACTGCGTGACCGGTCCCGGCTTGCCGTCGCCAATGATTCGCCCGTCGATCTCCACGACGCCGATGACCTCCGCAGCGGTCCCCGTCAGGAACAACTCGTCGCACACGTACAGGTCGTAGCGGGTCAGGTTCTTTTCGATAATCTCCAGCCCTTGCTGGCGGGCGAGGCGGATGACGACGGCGCGCGTGATCCCTTCCAGGCTGCCGGCCTCGACCGGCGGTGCGTAGACGACATTGTTTCGGACGATGAAGACGTTGTCCCCGGTCGCCTCGGCCACGTACCCCTCGTGGTTGTACATGATCGCCTCGGGCACGTTGGAGTCCAGGGCCTCGATCTTCGCCAGGATGTTGTTCAGGTAGTTGAGGCTCTTGACCTGGGGCGGAATGGCCAGCGGATGATTGCGCACCGTCGTGGCGCTGATGACCCGCATGCCCGTCTCGTACAGTTCCTCCGGATAGAGCTGAATGGTGCTGGCGATGATGATCAGGCTGCTGGGCTTGCAGGTGAAGGGGTTCAGACCCAGGCAGCCCACGCCGCGGGTGACCAAGAGCCGGATGTAGCCGTCCACGATCTCATTGGCCTTGACGGTCACATCGACGGCGTCGACCAACTCATCCTTGGTCATGGGCATCGTAAGCCGGATGGCCCGGGCGGATTCATAGAGCCGTTTGATGTGCGCATCGAGCTCGAACACCCTGCGGCCGTAGATCCGAATGCCCTCGAAGACGCCGTCCCCGTAGAGCAGACCGTGATCGAAAACCGAGACTTTGGCATCGGCTTCGTCCACCAGACCCGTGTTCAACCAAATCCTCAACGCCATAGTCGCACCTCATACCTCCAACTACCTGGCCCGGCCGTCCACCAGGGTCACGATCCGCTGGGCCTTGCGGGCGATTCGCTCGTCATGGGTCACCATCACCACCGTCTGGCCAGCCTTGTTGAGCGTATCGAGAACGTTCAGAATACCATTTCCCGTCGCGGAGTCAAGATTTCCGGTCGGCTCGTCGGCCAGAAGCAGCTTGGGCTGATTCATCAGGGCCCTGCCGATGGCGACCCGCTGCCGCTCGCCGCCGGACAACTGGAAGGGCTTGTGCCCGGCGCGGTCGTGCAGGCCCAGTTGATCGAGCAGGCCCTCGGCCCTTAGCCGGACCGTGCGACGGCTCGCCAGCCAGCCCAGGATGCTGCGGGAAATCATGGCCGGCAGCATGACGTTCTCCAATACCGTTAACTCGTCCAACAGGTGATAAAACTGAAACACGAAGCCGACCTTTTCGTTGCGGAACCGGTTCAACTCGCGGGCACCCACGCGATTGAGGTCGCGTCCGTTGAAGTGGATGACGCCTTTATCGGGCTTGTCCAGGCCGCCCAGGACGTGCAGGAAGGTGCTCTTGCCGCTGCCGGAGGCGCCAATGATGGCGATAAACTCACCCTCGTGTACGGCCAGATCGACCCCCTTGAGGACATTGACCCGGGTCGCTCCCATGCGGTAGGACTTATGGATGTTCTCGGCTTTCAATATCACAGGCAATTGACTCATGAATCCTCTGATGGCATCAAGCCCTCTTCACGATCCGTCCGACGGGCCCTGCCGCATGCAGGCGGCAACAGTTCTTATCGCAATTCCACCGCCCCGTCAAGCCTGCTACGCCGGCGCCGCCGTAATGCCGGGTAGCCGCAGCCATGCACCGGCTCTGGGTGCCACGGCCAAACTGGTTTGACTGTGATCTCTCGGCTCTGCCCCTCCGAGGAACACAGCCAAACCAGTTTGGCCGTGCCACCCCACTCACCGGATTCGAGGGGTGGACGCACTACGTCCGCTGGGCGTGGAGCGTCTCGACCGGGCGCAGCCGCACCGCGAGGTAGCTGGGAATCAAGGCCCCGAACAGGCACGCGACGATGGCGCTGGCGATGATGACCGCGACAATCCCGGGCTCAAGCCGATTCGGGATGTCGCCGATCGCATAGATCGTACGGTCCCATAGCTGCCAGTTGAACCGCTCGTACAGCCACTGCTCGATCCGGTTGATCCTCGCCAGGAACAGCCAGCCGACGAGTGTCCCCGCGACCGAGCCGATCAGCCCGACGCTCAGCGCGAACCCTTCGAACAACGCCAGCACGCTGACGTTCGACGCCCCCACGCTCTTGAGCACGCCGATGTCCTTGCGTTTGTGCATGATGATCATGTAGAAAACGACGAAGACAATGAAGACCGTCGTGATCCCGACCAGCACGAACATCAGGCTCAGCAGCGCCTCTTCCTTTTCCATGGGAGCGATGAAGGCTCGCCGGTACTCCTTCCAGTCCTGCACTCTCACCGTATCCAGAAGACCGCTGTTGGGCGTCCCCGCCTTGGCCTGCCGGAACTGACGCCAGAGTTCGGCGACCTGGCCGGTGCCGTCTTCGACGCTCACGCCCTCCCGGAATCGCACGTGAATGGCGGTGACTCGCTTCTCCACCCCGCTCGTGCAGAGCAACTGCGCCTGTTCCAGCGGGATGTACACGATGGCCCCATCAACCCTGGCTATGCCGGAGTCGGAGTAGTCGCTGCATGTGAAGCTCTTCGTCTGGGCGGGATTGCTGCCGACTCCAGCTAGCGCTCCCCTGGCGGTGAGCGGGAAGCACGTCAGCGTCAACGGCTGCCCCTGAGGGTTCCGCATAGGAATCACATCGATGCCCCACACGCAGCCCGTGGCGTTGGGATCGTTGATCGGCACGAAGGCCTTCTCCGGCTGAGCCGCACGGTAATGCAGGGTCATCGCGAAATTGGTGGTCCGGCTGTGCAGGACCGGATCGAGGCCCAGGATTTCGACGCCCCGCTTCACATCGAAGTTCATCAGGCTCAGCAGAGCGTAGTTCTTGACCACAGGAGACAGGCCCGCCACGAGTCCGGACTTCTCCAGGACGCCCATGAACTCCTCGTAGTGCGGGAATCCCACGAGCGAGTCGGTCCCAACGACGCAGTCGCCGACGAACTCGTAATTCTTCTGTTTGAAGTCCCCAACCAGCCCCGCCATCACGGTCATGACCACCACGACGATAAAGACGCACAACGCCACCGCCGCGATCGCAAAGTGCGTGATGCGCCGCTTCAGCAGGTATCGGATTATCAGGGTCAGCTTGTACACGTGGGTCCTTTTCGGACGACACTATTCGTATCGCAATACCTCGACGGGTCTCGTCCTCGCCGCCACGATGGCGGGGATCAGGGCTCCCAGGGCAGCCGCCGCGATCGCCAGCCCCACGATGGGCAGCGACGACGCCCAATCCACCTGGTTGGGGATCTTGTCGAACATGTAGACGCTGCTCTTCCAGAGCTTCAGGCCGAAGAGGATGCGGATCCACTCCTCGACGGTGTTGATGTTCCGCGTGATGACGTACCCAAGGACGGCCCCGACGCCCGAGCCCGCAACGCCCACAGTGACGCCGAAGCCCAGGAAGAGCCAGATCACGGAGGAGTTGGCCGCTCCGCAACTCTTGATGACCGCGACGTCCCGTTGCTTGAGCTTGACCATCATGTAGAAGATGCAGAAGACCAGCACGACCACGCTGAAGCTGACCACGCCGAAGACCACCAGCAGCACCCCCATCTGCTTCCTGATCTCGGCGACGTACTGGGCCTGCAACTGTTGGGCCGTGTAGACATCGGTGCCGGCGATGTCGAACGCGCTCCAGCCCAGTTCCTGCCGGGCAAACTCGCCCCAGAATTCGCGGATCGCGTTCACCGCATCATAGGGGTCCACGCCCGGCTTGAGCCGGATGTTGATCCGGGTCGCCACGTCGCCCGTCTCGTCCGGGTACAGTTCCTTCTGGAGCGCCTCGATGGGAAGGTAGACGAAGCCGGTATCGAGATCGTGTACTCCCGCGAAGACCAGATCGACCACGCGGAACGGGATGATCTTTCTCCTGGGGACCTGATCGGAGCCCGCCGAATCCATCGTGCCCGTCGTCACATAGACCTGCTCGCCGATCATTTCCTTGAGAGCCGCCTGCTGATCGTACTCGTCGGTATCTTCATCGGGGTCCGCCACCACGCCAATCCCGACGAATCCGCCAATCGCCTCGGGCGCATCAGGTACGGCGAAGGAGGGCTCCCCCGCCGCCTGGCTCTGGAGAATCAGGCTTTTCTTGAATCCCATCACCCGGGCCCTGCGTTCGGGCTGAATCCCCCAGACGCTCACCGGCCGGACGTTGCCGCGTCCCAGGTGCAGGAGTCCCTCGGAGGACAGCGTGGCCGAGGCCGTCTCGATGATCTCCAACTGCTCCAACCGCTCGATGGTTGCGGGATACTTCGCGAACTTCGTGCCCGACGGCGCGGCCATCACCACGTCGCCGATCATCTCGACGGCGCTTTGCTCGAAGGCCGCGATGAACCCGTTGAACAGGCTGGCCACAACGATCAGCAGAGAGACCGACATCGCCACGGCCGCGATGCTCAGAAGAATGATCCGCCGGCTACGAAGGTACTTCAGCCAAAGGAATAGTTTTAACATCCGCGTTCACAACCGCCAGGCAGAGGAATGCCGGCGCCGACTCAGACACGAAAACCCACCGACAATCACGTCAGATTCATCCCAGATCGTTGAGATGCAACGGGCGTCTGGGTGCCATGGCTACGCCTCGTAGCCATGTCCTGCTTTGACACGAAAAATACATGCTTACGAGGCGTAAGCATGGCACCCGACCACATCCGGATGCCGCATAAGCATGTCTTCCCACACCCTATAGTCCGCCGCCCGTGCTACTTGTTCTCGGGCGCTACCGGTTTGAGCAGTGGAAACAGGATCACGTCGCGAATCGTCGTGGCGCCGGTCAGCAGCATCACGAGCCGGTCGATCCCGATGCCCAGGCCGCCGGCCGGAGGCATGCCGTACTTGAGGGCGTCCACGTAGTCGGTGTCCATCTTCGTGAGCGACTCCTCCTGGCCGCGAAGCTGCCGGCGGAAGTTCTCGTACTGGATGGCCGGATCGTTCAACTCCGTGTAGGCGTTGGCCAACTCCATGCTCGCGACGAACAGCTCGAACCGCTCCGCATACCGCGGGTCGGCCTTGCTAGGCCGGGCCAGCGGGCACAGGATCGCCGGGTAATCGATCACGAAGGTTGGATCGACCAGGTTGTGCTCGACAGTCGTCTCAAAGACCTCGTTGGTCACCACGGCGTCGTCCATTCCGGCGTCCTGGATGTTCAGCTCGCGGGCCTTGGTCCGGATCGCCTTGATGTCGTCGACGTCGCAGCCGCTGAATTCTTTCAGCAATTCGACGTATTTCGCCCGTCGCCAAGGCCGCTTGAATTCGATTTCCCGCTCGCCGAACTGGATCTTCGTGCCCGAGCCGATCGCCTCGATGCAGGCGCAGACCAGCTCCTCCGTCAGGTCCATCATCACGTGGTAGTTGCCATAGGCCTGATAGACCTCGACCATCGTGAATTCAGGATTGTGCTGGCGGTCGAGTCCCTCGTTGCGGAAGTTGCGGTTGATCTCGAAGACCCGCTCCATGCCGCCGACGAGGAGCCTCTTGAGGAACAGCTCCGGGGCGATTCTCAGGTACAGTTCCAGATCCAGGGCGTTGTGATGCGTGATGAACGGCTTGGCCGCCGCCCCGCCCGGGATGGTCTGCATCATGGGCGTCTCGACTTCGAGGAAGCCCCGCTCGGTGAGGAACCGCCGGACCGTGGCGACGATCTCGCTGCGGGCCTTGAATCGCTCCAGAACCTCGGGGTTGGCCCAGAGGTCCACGTATCGCTGCCGATATCGCTGGTCGACGTCCGCCAAGCCGTGCCATTTCTCGGGCGGCTGATACAGGCACTTGCTCAGGAAGGTCAGACCGTCCCGATCGACCCAGATGGTGAGTTCGCCGGTCTTGGTCTTGCCCAACTGCCCGGTGGCGCCGATCAAGTCGCCAAGGTCCAGCAGCTTGGCGAGCGGCCACTGGTTCGGGATCAGGCTCTTGCTCAGGCCCACCTGCATGGTGCCGCTGCGGTCGCGCAGCGTGATGAAGATCAGCTTGCCGATATCCCTCAGCAGTACGATTCGACCCGCGCAACGGGCCCGCTGGCCCTCGGTGTCGTCCTGGTATCGGGCCCGGACCGAAGACGCCGGCTCGACGTCTTCGTACCGAGAGCCGTAAGGGTCGATGCCCAAGGCCGCAATCTGTACTAACTTTTCCTGTCTTTGTTGCTCAAATCTGTCCGTATCGACTTGGTTGGTCAAATTCGTACTCCCGAGGAACGAGGCCACCCCCTTATTTTGCAGCCAGCGCACCGGCTTCGATCAGCTTGGTCCTGGCGACCAGCAGGCCCACGGCCAATTGCGAATCCGCCTTGAGCGTCTCTTCAATGCTTCGCTTCTTGACCGGCGCCTTCTCTTCGTCGCCCTGACGCGCCTGGAGAAGGACATCGTTGTCCCGCTGAACGTCCAGCATTTCCCTGAGTTCCTTGCTGGTCAAATTCACTTCCACGTCGGCCCCGACGCCCCAGTCCTTGCGGCCTTCCTTCTCGACGTCGTCGCGGCTCTTGACCCGCTGTCCCGAAGGCAGATGGTAGTAGGCCATCGTGTACTTCAGTTGGGCGCCATCGCCCGGATACCGAGTGATGCCCTGGACGCTGCCCTTGCCGTGTGTTCGGGTTCCGACGAGCACGGCACGCTCGTGCTTCTCATCGCCCAACGCTCCGGCCACGATCTCCGAGGCGCTCGCCGAGCCGGAATTGATCAGAACCACGACCGGATAATCCGGATGGGTGCCCCGCCGATGTGCATATTCAAAGGAGGGGATCATGTTCGTCTTGGGCTGGGTCCGAACGATAAGCCCCTCATCGAGGAACTTGTCGCAGATATCCACGGCGCTGTCCAGCAGACCGCCCGTATTGAAACGCAGGTCCAGAATCAAAGCCCTGAGGCCGTCCTTTTCCAGGACGCGAAGGGTATCCTCCAGATCGCTGGCGGTCTCGCCGGAGAAACTGGTGATCCGGACGTAGCCGATCTTCTCGGCCTCGTCGACCATGTATCGCCAGGTCCCGTCGGCCGACCGCTGCCAGCCGCGAATCGTCGGGACGATGATCCGATCCCGCGTGATGGTAATCAGCTCGGCGGCTTCGGCGCCGCGATGCCGCACCGAGAGGGAAACCTTGGTTCCCTTGGGCCCGGTGATCTTTTTGACAGCGCAGATCAGGCTCATGTCCTTCGTCGGGATGCCGTCAACCGACTCGATGACGTCGCCTGCGTCCAGGCCGGAACGATAGGCCGGCGTGTCCGGCAGCAAGCTGGCCACGGTCAGCAGCCCCTTGGGCTTGGAGATCTCGATGCCGATGCCCGTGAACTCATTGGTCATCAGCTTCTCGAAATCCTGCACCTGGCGGGGCCACACCATCACCGTGTACGGATCGAGCACGGCCAGGGCCGCCTCGGAAAAATGCGCCACCAGCGGCTGCTGAGGCAGATCGACCGTGCTGTCGTTCAACGCCAGCACTCTGTCCAAAACGGCCAGGAAATCGTTCTTGCCGAAGTCCTTGGCCGATTTCTGGACTTCCTCCCGTACTCCCGCCAGGGCGGCCGACCAGGCGGCCACCTTTTCCGCCTCGGGCGGCTCCAGGGACTGTCCAGTGTTCGGATCGCCTCCGTTGGCGAACACGGTGGCAAGCACCTCGGCCAGGAGGTCGCACCGCTTGATCGCCTTCAAAGCCATCTGGGAATAGTCGATATTGTTGACGTAGTGCAAGTCCAGGGCTTCAATCGACTTGGCCAGCATCCGCTTCTCGACGCCTTCGTACCGTTCCTTGCGGGATTCGCACGGGCTGTCCTGGAACGAAACGGCGATCGTGGCCCGGTCCAGAAGTTCCTCCGCGTGCTCGGTGTAGCCCTTGTTGTTGGGATCGATCACCTGGAGCCAGTAGAAGTAGTTCGTGTAGGCGTCGAGCCATTTGCCGTGGGCCTCCAGGAGAACGCTGCGATCCACCGCCGTCTGCATCGATTTCTCGACAAACGGGTCGGCAAGCAGCTCTTTCTTCTGCTGACCGTCGGCGAACTCCTCCGCCCGGGCGATGACGGCCAGGACGTCCGGAAGATCGTTCGGTTCGTTGGCGTCGCTTGAGTCCACGCTCTCGCTGAGGCCTTCGTCCCAGTCGGCCGCGACAATGCGGTCCGGCCGGTCCAACACGCCCGCGGACTTGAGTCGGGTCAACTCCTCCAGTTCCTTCTGGAACGCCTCTTCCCGAGCCGTCTTGCGGTGCGCATCGATCTGTTCATACTGATCGATGATCCCCGCGAGTCGCCGCACTTCGAGCTTCTCGGCTACTTCCGTCTGCTGCGTGAGCTTCTCGGCTTCCTCGAACTGCCCCTGGTAGATCATGCGACAGGCAGCCACAACGGATCCGGCCGCCGACGCGCCGCCCGGCGAGGCGGGGAGCGCCACATTGCCTGCCGAGGCGACCTTGACTACCTCCGTTCCTTCGGACCGGGCCGAACAACTGTAGCTGCCGAACCAGCACGCAAACACCAGCACGGCGGCACAGAAGAACAGAACGAAAAACGTCACGCGGGCGCTTCGACTACCCATACTCAGCCCCTTGCCGACGAAAGCAAACCTTTTTGACTTGTGCGACTCCAACGAACCGCTCCTTTCCATATTGATAATGGATGACTGATGAAGGATGAGGCAATCACCAATCATCCATTATCAATCATCGATGCTACAGGCACTCCTGGGCCTTCCCGGCACAGCCGAGGACTTGGAGCTTATGACGCACCATCTCACGAATGGCGTCACGGCCGGGCGCCAGGTACTTGCGAGGATCGAACTCGCCGGGCTTCTCCGCAAAGACCTGCCGAATCTTGGCGGTCAGGGCCATGCGAAGGTCCGTGTCGATGTTCACCTTGCAGACGGCCATTTTCGAAGCCTTCGTGATCATCGCCTCGGGAACTCCCATCGAGCCCGGCATCTTGCCGCCGTACTTGTTGATCAAATCCCGGAATTCCGGCAGGACACTGCTGGACCCGTGCATCACAAGCGGGTAACCCGGCAGTTTCTTGCCGATCTTCTCTATAACGTCGAACGCCAATTTTGGTTCGGTCTTAAATTTGTAGGCACCGTGGCTGGTCCCGCAGGCGATGGCCAGGGAGTCGCAGCCGCTTTTCGATACGAATTCCACGGCCTGGTCCGGATCGGCAATATGTGCGCTGACATCATCGATACCGACGACATCCTCTTCGATTCCGCCCAACTGGCCCAATTCGGCCTCCACGACCACGCCGCGAGGATGGGCATACTCCACCACCTGCTTGGTGATCGCGATGTTCTCTTCGAAGGGCAGGTGCGAGCCGTCGTACATCACGGAGGTGAACCCGTCGTCGATGAACTGCTTGCAGGTCTCGAACGTGTCGCCATGATCGAGATGGATGGCAATCGGAATCCCCGGATTCTCCGCGACAGCGACGTTGATGATGGCCTTGAGGTAGCTGTTCTTGGCATACTCCCGGGCGCCGCGGGAGATTTGCAGGATCAGCGGAGCCTTCTCCTGGGCGATCGCTTCGACGATCCCCTGCGTGATCTCCATATTGTTCACGTTGAACGCGCCGACGGCGTACCCATTCTTGTAGGCCATCTCGAACATCTTCTTTGTGGTGACTAACGGCATATTCTGCTCCTTATAAAAACCGTCCAACCTTCTCGCGCTCCGGCGAATCCGGCTTCCACATCAGAATACCGGAAAATCAAGTTATACTCAAGATGCCAAGCCGAATCCAGCCCGTTTATGGCTTTCCCGGCTTGCCCATCCCGACTAATAGTACACGTCCGACGCCCCCAGCTCCATGTATCTTCTCAGGCCGATCGCCAGTTCGGGAATCCCCTCGGGCCACAGGCTCAGCACGAATCTCTGCTCGTCCAGCGAATCGTCCACGCTGAAGGTCAGAGCCAGGTTCATCCGGTGGTACTTGCGGATCAGGGTCACGTCCGTCCGGATGTTCGAGCCGTAATCAAAGTCGAACTGCTCGGCAAGAACCACCGTGTACCGGGGGTCGAGCACATAGGTCGCGGCGAAAGTCAGGGCGGTCGAGCCCCTTTCGCCAAGGCCGTTATCGACCTCCCGCAGGTATCGGCTGCCGACATAGTACGTCAGATTCGGCCAAAGCAGGCGGGAAAAGCCCAGGTCGAACTGCTCGACAACCCCGTTCTGCGTGTCGAAATACACATCGCTCAGGATGGAGGTCGTGTCCGTGAGCCTCAGGATCATCTCGGCGCTGATGTAGTTCTGGCGAGGGCCGAACAGATCCGTCGTTCGCCTGTCCACCGGCGGAATCACGCGGCCATCCCGATTGACCAAGGGGATGAACGGCTCATTCCAAAGGAATCGGTCCGGCCCGGCGATTTCATCACTGGAATCGGCCACCCAGACGAAATCAACATCCAGCTTGAGCCAGTCGACCGTCCGGCGGCGGTCCGCGGGGCCTCTCTTCGTTTGCAGACGTTGAGAGATCCCGAAGTCCAGAATATTTCGCTGCTCGGCCACGGCATCGCTCTCCGCATAGGCTACAGCCGTGACGCTGGGTCTGATAATATGCCGAAGCTGATGGAGATCCCAGAGGCGGGACTCGACGTTGGGATACACAGACCAGAGCGGCTGCGTGGACAGCCGGACGCCGGCCTCGCCGATCGCGATGGCGTCCTTGCTTTGCACCCCGCCGCCGTCCAATTCGGCCTGGAAACCGGCGCCATCCTCATAGCCGAACGTGCCGGCGACAAAGGGCACCACCTTGAACACGCCCACGGCCAACGGCAGGTCGAGCTCGTTGCGGGTCCCCGTGAAGGTGAAGAAATCGTCCGGTTCGCTCATGGGGTTGTCCGGATCATACCGGTACCGATACCGGCTGATCTGGTTGTCGCTGAAGAAGGTCAGCCGGTCGTTGAACAGAGACTGGCCCATCAGATGATACTCGGCCGACGGCAACTCCTCGACCTGGTCGATGAAGTCGTTGATCCGGGCCTTGCCGAGAAACGACAGGCCCCAGTTGTCCTGGATTCGCTTGAGATACAGCAGCGTCTCCTGATCCTTGCCGACGTTGGACTCCGTGCGATAGAACTGCTCCAGGAAGTTCTCGTCCGACAGGTAGCTGACCTCCGCGGTCAGTTGCCAGCCATAGGGCAGATAATGCCGGTGCTGGAACAGGAACCGGCCCCGCGTCTGCTCCGGGACGTCGATATTCTTGCGGGTTCTGCTGAGGCGATCCTCCCCCTCATCCTCAATGATGTAGCCCAGAATTTCGCCGAAGTAGTTCTCCCTCTCGTAGCTGAGCTCGACGCCCCCTCCGACGCCTCGCTCACCGTAGTAGTCCACAGCCAGGGATCCGTTGGTCCCCTCGGGCTGCCGCAATCCCAAAAGACGGCTGAGCCACCAGCGAGTCTCGACGGAGGTGCCGTAGGTCCGGTCATGCCCCACGCGAATGCTTCGAATCGGCAGTTCCGGCCTCTGGCGGTCGCCATGCACCTTGGGCAGATCCAGCACAGATGTGTTGCCGACCTTGAGCTTGACATCCCGGAGTTCCACGTCGAAGCTGCTGTCGGAGAGGGATTCATCCGCCTCTCCCTCCTGCCGCTTGTCGATAATGCGGACCTTCTCGGCTTCGAGCGAAAGTTGCGGCGTCCAGAACTCGCTCGACGACAGGGCGACATCCTCGGCCTCGAATGTATCCGCGGCCACCTGCCGGAGCTGCCTGGCCCGGATGTAGATGGGGATGTTCCGCATGGGGTCGAAGCTCTTCATCACGACATTCCGCGCCAGGGCTCGCTCATTCTGCAGGTCGTAGTACAGCTCATCGGCCCGTATCGTTCTCTCCCCCTGCGTCAGGAGTACGTCGCCCGAGACGTAGACGGCGCTGACCCCCGCCTCCTGTACGGCGGTCGCGCCCGGTCCCTGCGCGCCGGCATCCTTCCCGGCACGCCACACGACGATGGAATCCGCCTCCAGTTCAATCGGACTTGCCGGATCGCCTCTCTCATTGGGCTCCTGCCAGGACATGTGCGATCTGCCGATGAACGTGCTGATCTCTTCGCCCTGTTCCGAGACACTCCGCTCATACTGGGGCGCCACGTCCGTCAGGGGGCTGATGCTGATCGTATACCCGACAGCCGGCTCGTTAGGGTCCGACTTGCGGGACTTGGCAGATGATGTCGGGGTTGGCTTTGCCTGCGATGGAGGTTGGCTCAGACCTGCCTTTTTGAAGGCCGCGGTCGCCTCCTGGTACAGCGGCAGGCTGCGAGGACTCCCCGTCTCCTCTCTCTTGTCCGCGGTGATGAAGATCTCGCCGCCAATTTCCGCCTGGATCACCACTGCCCGGCCCGGTTCGAGGACGACCTCGGCAAAGTCGGTTTTCGGCCCATTCGCTGGTTGCTGACCCGCGACTCCTCCCCCAAGATAGACCTGGACCCGGTGCGTCGTGGCCCCGTCTCCTTCCGCGGGCGGGCCCGCCACGACCCATATCACGGCTCCGTCGGCAGTGAACCTGCGGTCGCCTGCGACCATTTCGAACCCCTCGCGGCACACCAGCACACTCTGGCCGGGGGCGATGGTCTCGCTCAGGAGCACCCCGGTTGTCAGATGCAGGTCCCGGTTCAGCCCGTCCCGGCGCGCAGAAACGACGCTCCCCGGGGTCCCCTGGGGCGGCCGATCCATCGGGCCGTCGCCGCGTGCGCTCGCAAATCCGAGCGCAAACAGCAGCACACCCATCAATACCGTTCTATCCTGCATACCGGCGAGTATCGTGTCCTCAGCAGGCCGGGCCTCCAGCCCAGTCCATGTTCGCGAAGATTATAGCCGCCTGTCCCGGGAAGACCAGCAAAAACCCCCTGCAACGTTCTCACCCGCTTGATTTATCCGCCCGATTGGGATAGAAGCATGATATCAGGGTTTGGGAACCCGCAGAAGGATAAGGTAGGGAAACATGGGCAAACAAGAGTACACACAGCACCAGCAGGGAATCATCTCCAACTACTACAACCAGTTGGACACCATCATGCTCACCAAGCTCCAGGAGCTTGTCACCGAGTTGTACCTGGCCGACACCGACGCCAAGAAGAAGCGGCTCTGGGACCGGGCCCACAAGGCGATGATGAAGCTGAACGTCCCGGCTACGATTCTCGAACACATCATGGCCAAGCGGGATGTCCAGATCCTGGCCAGGAACGTCCAGGAGTGGTTCATCCAGAGCAGCCGGAAGAAATGACGCCGGCTCGGCAGGTGATGGACAGCATGGACGATGTGGACGCGGTGGACGGGGCGAACGAGTCCATGAAGTCCATGTCGTCCGGTAGGTTGTAGGCCTTTGCATCCCGCCACGGCCCGGGTATAATGGAAGTGCCCAGCCGGAAACAGCGCGTCGGCCCGGCGTCTTTACCTGATTGCTGCGGAGAACGATATGGCAGAGGAATACCCCCCGTCGGCCAAGGTGTATCCGACCGAAAACCTCGGCAAGTACAGCATTCTGGACATGCTCAAGTATTTCGAGGAGCATGGGGCCATGCGGGTCTCGGACCTGCACCTCAAGGTCGGCGCCCCGCCGGCCTATCGCATCGACGGGAATTTGGTGAAGCTCAAGGGGCCCAACGTCACGCCCGACGTCGCCCGGCAGCTCATCTTCCCCCTGCTCAAGGAGCACCACATCAAGAAGCTCCAGACCGAGCACACGGTCGATTGCTCCTATCGGATCGGGCAGTTGCAGTTTCGAATCAACATCTTCCGGGAGAACGACGGGGTGGCGGCGGCGATCCGGGCCCTGTCGCTGGACGTGCCGCCGATCGAGGAGATCGGCTTTCCGAACAACGTCTGGGAGGACATCCTGAATCTCAAGGCCGGGCTCGTCCTGATGACCGGGATCACCGGGGCGGGCAAATCCACCACGATTGCCTCGCTCGTCGGGCGAATCAGCGAGAAGACCGCCTGCCGAATCATCACGCTCGAGGACCCCATCGAGTACATCCTGCCGCAGAAATACTCGATCATCTCGCAGCGGGAGGTCGGCCGGGACGTCAAGAGCTTCTACGACGGGCTCAAGGAGATGATGCGGGAGGACCCGGACGTGATCTTCGTCGGCGAGATGCGGGACGCCGAGACGATCGCCATGACCCTGATGGCCGCCGAGACCGGGCACCTGGTGTTCTCGACCCTGCACACCCGCGACGTGACGGGATCGATCACTCGGATCCTGGACTATTTCCCCGAGGGCCGCCAGTCCGAGGTGCGAAACCAGCTCTCGCTGGGTCTGGCCTACGTAATCAGCCAGAAACTGATCCCGCGAAAGAACGGGCAGGGCCGGATCGTATCGATGGAGATCCTCAACAACACCTACGCCTGCGCCAACCTGATCCGGACCGGCAAGATCGAGCAGCTCTATTCGCAGTTGCAGACCCGCACGCGGAACAAGCCCGATGAGAAGATGATCACCCTGGAGAAGCACCTGTCGATCCTGGTCAAGGCAGGCGAGATCGACCTGCTCGAAGCCCAGAAATGGGCCAACGATGTGAAGGCCTTCGTGGATTGCATGCAGAGAGACTGAGCGCGGAAACGAAGAGGAAAGCACGAAATCCAGAATGACCGAAACGCTATCGCACTCCCGGCGCCAGTCGTTTTGAGCTTTGAGCTTGGGTCATTTGGATTTGTTTCGGATTTCGAACTTCGAATTTCCTTCTCTGATTCAGCACAGTACCGGGTCGGCGAACGATGACGATAGAGTTTAACTGCCCCAAGTGTGGCGCCTTGATCGCCTTCGACAGCAAGCACTCCGGCAAACGCGCCAAGTGCCTCTCCTGCGAGCAGAAATTCCTCGTCCCCGCCGAGAGCTTCCAGAAACCCAAAAAAATCGAGCCC
>Ga0209347_1003722_pt1 | contig 17179 bp, 14 predicted proteins | sample AutmiccommuBRH23_FD_187382 | JGI IMG/M metagenome (GOLD analysis project Ga0209347, IMG submission 187382) | Deep subsurface microbial communities from Mt. Terri, Switzerland - Autotrophic microbial communities BRH/23 (SPAdes) (version 2) | ecosystem: Environmental > Aquatic > Deep subsurface >...
CCATTTTGTAGAATTGTGGAACGGGAAATTTAAACAAGTTTACGTCTTCACCCTTGTCAATATTTTCTTTAATCGGTCCACTTTCGACATAAACCGGTGGTATAAGTGCTTTAGTTCTATCTACCCAGGCCTTAGCCATTTGGGTCAAAGTTGTATCGACCGGCATATTCATAGCTATTGATAAACGTTTCAAACTCGAGAGGGCACTAACAAATACAGGGGTTTTATAGTCTTTGACATTTTCAAAAAGTAAGGCAGGCCCGTTCTTCTCTTCGTTAACTTTAGCAATATGAGATAATTCGAGATTCCAGTCCACCTCTTTTGTGATCCTCATTAGTTCCCCATTTTCCTCTAGCTGTTTGAGAAAACCCCTTAAATCCTTATTTGACATTTGTTCTTTCCCCCTTCTTCCATCTTCAAAATATTTAGTACTAGTAGCCTGACTCAAATCCTGGGTCACCACTTTCAATAACCTTTAGCTATATTCTCATCTACTTGCTCCTGACTGTACTTAACAGGAATCATAGCCTACCTCCTACTACGCTGATTTGTCTAAATCTTTAAAAGCTTTTATAACTGCCTCACCAAACTCTGGTTCATCGATATTAGCGTCAACCTCAATAACTTCGACATGCTCAGCAGCTAATTCCTTAATCACTTTTGTGAAAATCGAATCACTTTCTGGTTCGAAAATGGCTGTTCCTGCTATATCAAAAGATGCCCAGCCTTTCATGGGAATCAAGAATTTTACAGGACCGCGCGCGGCATTTAGTTTTTCTGCCATTGCTCGTGCCACAACCTTCAATTCCTCTGTATTAAGCCGTAAGAAAGTACGTAAAGCATCAAGGTCATACTTCTTCCGTTCATAATAATCCGGCTTGTATTTACTACGCGGAGGAGACATTAAATTGACAGCACAAGTAGCTATGATTTGGGGAATTCCCATTTTACCAGCTGCTTCTAGGCGTTCCTTTCCTGCCGACCTTGTTCCGCCAAAAATTTCCTCACCCACTCCGCCAGGTGCCAAATCGATAACCGCTTTGAATATACCCTCTCCGCTAATCATCTCCTCCATAGCCTTATCTGCCACGCCGGTTGCCGAAAAGCCAATAATTTGATAACCTTCTTGCTCTAAACGACTACGAACATAATTGGCAGTTCTTTCACATAAACTTAGTTGGCTCATAGCGATAAAGCTTTTAGCCTGATAATCTTTTTCAGATATTTTACCCTCTGGGTCTTGGGCCATACCAACTATTGCGCCTGCCGCTCGATCTAAGACATCTCTGATTAGCCTATTTAATCCCGTAAAATCAATAACAGAGTGGAAGATAGTAATATCAGAGCTTCCGAAGTAACGACTTGCTAACCCCTGAGAAGCAGCTACACTACTAACCATAAATTTTGGAACACCGAATGGCAGAGTCCTCATTATGTTAGTTACTAATAAACTGCTTGTGGCACCTCCAATTCCTATGACACCTTGAATTTTACCCTCCGCATATAGTCCTTTAATCTTAGTGGAAGCACCAGCAGTTATTATTTCTGCAAGTCGCACGCGGTTCTCCGTAGAAAAAAGTATTTCACCCGGATTACCTAGTGCAAAGATCACTTCCCGAGTTACGTCTGCAGGCATCCCCGCTTGTCCTCTGGTACCTAGATCAAAAATGACTGTTCGGCAATTTCTTGCTTCGATTTGCTTTTTCAGGTAAATAGTTTCGGCGGCTTTAGTATCCAAAGTGCAAAGAATAGCGATTGTCTTACTCATTTAAACCTCCTTTAATATAATTCTTGTAATATTATGAATTTTCAGATTACAAAGTCTGGAGTTTACTTGACTTCAGATGGAGTTAAGTCTACACCTGAAATCACATTGTTTTGACTTAAGGATTTCTAAGCTAACCTTTTTCCCAACTCTTTAAGAGCTAAGGTTTTAGCAGTTTGGGTGAAGAACCAACTATCAACATGTGATTTAAACCAGGCAACCCAATCCTCAAAAGTAGCATTAAAATAAATAAGATACAAAACTAATCCCTCTGAGGTATAACGAAATAATTTATCCGCATCTTTTACAAGACGATCATTATCGGATATCACACTTTGTCTTGAATCATGCTCGTCAATAATATTGATTATTTCTACTGTTTTCTGAGAATTGTAGCCCACCTCCTCCAATATCCGTTTAGCGATTTTTACGCCCTCAACTTCATGAATTCTGTTTAAACCCATATCAGAATCAACTCTGCCAAAAGCTTTGAGTTGCATATCTTCCGTTAACATACTCCACCCAACGTCATGAAGTAATATCGCTGGTATGACTATCTCAGGATCACCCTGTTCCTTTAAAAGTAAATTTTCGGCAAACCTTCTGGAAATTGGAATATGAATTTCATTACTTCTTGTTTGCAGATATGGAAAAGCCAGCATATAAATCTGATCATAAATATTCACACTAACACGCATTGACGGCCTTAACCCCTCCCCAGATGGTCACGGGTCTACTTTGCAGAATGAGTAACCCATCATCAGACGAAGCTAAGTCAGCGTCTATCGACCACTCAATATCCTGAGGCCGTCCATAATGCTGTTCAATAGATATGGCCGTCTTTGCCAATTTAATAATTTCTTCCTTACTTAAGGACGGTAGACCCTGCCTAGACTCCTCTACAGCTCTTGTTATAGTACTCCCTGTGATCGGGTCCCTTACATACTCAATAGTTTTAGGAGAAATCCAGTTTTCTAAAATCTCAAAACTATCTCTTTTTACGGCAAAATGATCCGGAGTTACATAACCACTAACGACCCCTTCGCCCAAACCCCAGGCACCCTCAATAATAATTTTAGAGTGATCACCCGTTACAGGGTCTACCGTGAAGGCCACTCCGGCCGAACGAGAATTTACCATTTTTTGGACCCCTACCGCCATTAAAGCATCATCATAAGCAACGTCTTTTGAACTACGATAATGTAACGCGGGGGCCGAAAATAGACTAGCCCAGCATTCTTTGATCCTTTCCAGAACATCTTCAAGTCCGGAAATGTTTAGATAGGTCTCATGTTGTCCAGCATAGCTGGCATCTGCGGCATCCTCCATTGTGGCGCTTGACCTGACTGCAACTAACACGTCTACCTTGCCACACAGTGAGGACAGGTCCTCATAGGCCAATTGTATACAAGCTACTAGATCTTGAGGCATTGGCGTGGACTGGACGATGGGACCAATGATTTCTGTTGCCTCTTGAAAGGATATATCCCCATTCTTATCCAAGCCAATTTCGTTTATAGCCTGAAGAATCTTTGTATCAATACCGGTTTCCTTCACAAAATGCTTATATGCGTTAACGGTTACAGCAAATCCCGGGGGAACATTTTTACCAGCACCAATCATCTCGCCAAGACTAGCACATTTACCACCGACTAAAAGTACGTCATTTTTACAACAGTTTTGAAAAGAGCGAATCATTCCTAAATCACCTCATCTGCTATATTCTGAATATTTGGAACTGTCTAAATCCTATCATATTTAAGCAAAGTTACTATTCCCATAATGGCTGAAAAATCAGCTCTATTCTTTGTACAATTTAGCTAAAACATCATAAGTACATATAAATCCTGACTAGCATTTTAATGGGGTTCCTTGAGCCTATAAGAAGATGAGTGTTACCAATTTGGGCAAAACCAAGACAAGTATTGCTTAGTATTAAAGAGCCGCCCCCTATGTCTTCAACGCAGGGGCGGCTCTTCTCATATCAAGGTTTAAACTATTTACTCCATAGTGATAATCAGTACATACGAACATTCCTTAGGCATTGTTCTTCGATACTGAATGTATTTTATGTCGAGCTTCCCCGCCATCCCAGCGTTTGAACAACTGGTGATCGACGCCAAATTGATCCAAGGCCTTGCCCACAGTCTGATTGATGATATCATCGATTGTCTTAGGCATGTGGTAATACGCGGGCATAGGTGGGAGAATGACAGCTCCCATTTCTGCAACAGCAACGAGTAGCTTAAGATGTCCGATATGAAGAGGAGTCTCACGGGGGATAACTACGAGTTTTCTTCTTTCCTTCAGCACTACATCAGCAGCTCGCACTAAAAGCGAGTCGTTATAAGAATTGGCTAAAGCTGAAAGGCTCTTGATAGCACAGGGTTCTATGAGCATACCGTCGGTTTTAAACGAGCCACTAGAGATGGAAGCTCCAATGTCCCTATTATCGTAGACATAGTCCGCTAAGTTCTCCACTTCCTTCACGCTAAAAGTGGTCTCCAGTTCAATAGTCCTTTTAGCGCTATCTGTCAACACAAGATGCGATTCTACTTGGCAAGCCCTTAAAGTTTGTAGCGTTCGAATACCGTAGATGGCACCGGTGGCACCGGATATGCCAACAATCAACTTCATTCCTTATACCTCCACTTTCTGTTTCTTAAGTGTTAAATTAACAACATCCCCGTCCACAATGCTCAGCTTATGTTATCCTTAATACTACCGGCACTTCTATTCAATTCTTGGAGTAGCAGCGAATCATTCCTTAATCACCTCTACAACCCCATTAGTTCCATCAATACGAATCCGTTGACCAGTCTTAATATGTTCAGTAACCCTAACGCCCCGAGTAATGGTACCTACCACCGCTGGGATATTATACTCCCTTGCACAGATGGCTGCATGGGCAAGCATCCCTCCACTGTCTGTAACTACACCCCTAATCTTGGAGAAAAGTGGAGTCCAGGCCGGTGTTGTAAAAGGAGCCACCAGCACATCATCAGGCTGTACATCTGAGAAACCCTCGTAACCCATGATAACTTTAGCAATGCCCTCGACAACGCCTGGAGCACCAGGGAATCCCTCAAACCGACCGGCTACTCTATCCTTAGTATTGGTATTACCACGTATTACCTCATCTGTCATACCCCAAATCTTAATAAATACTGGGTCATCAACTCTTCCCTCCGGTATAGTACCGATAAAGGGTGGATTTTTTACTTCATGAAGGTCCTGCCAGGCCTGCTTTCGGCTCTGAACCATACTAGGAATCCTTAATCCATGTTCCTGGACGCCAAGAACTCGATTTAAAACAATATCAGCTAATACGTCATCTAACTCAGTGATAGTTAGGAAACAGACGTCTTCAGACGTCTCAATCATACCAAACTTCATTAGACGGTAACCGCATTCTTGAATAACATAGCGAAGTTCCGAATACGTCCACTGTTCGACATAGAAGTTATGATCCTCATTAAAAGGGTATGAGTACTGCGCATGCTTTAAAGCCCCTAAGAAGCGTTCTTTATCATTTTCAGGTATTCTCGCAACTGTAGCCTCAATAAACTTGTCTCTTTCGGCAATGATTTTCTCGGTATGTTCCTTGAAGTCAAAGCCACCTTGTTGAATATAGGTTTTAATTGTCGAAAGAGCCGGATAAGGATCTTCATTCCAAGTCGGATAATAAACATCAAAGATAGCAGCAGTGGTACGACGTCCGTACTGTTCCAAAAAATTTTCAAACTGATCCCACCAAACTTTGCCTAGTTCAGACTCATTCATCAACCGTTTGAAATCATTGGATCTTTCAGTACGCCCAGCGTTATCCATTGACCGCTTGAAATCTTCGCTTACTTTTTCAGCTCGATCGAAAACATCAGTTAGATTCATTTCCTGGGCTATGTCTGCCAGCCGCCACATAGCACGATCTATTTCAAACATTTTCGTCTCAAAACCCTGCAGAAAAACGCGCATGTCTTTTTCATCAATATTATATTCCTTGCAAACTCCTTCAAAGGTCATATAGGCAAAAATCGAGGGGTACATATAGATAAAATGAAGTTCCCAACTACGTTTAGAAATCTTAACTGCATCTCTAAGCAGTAACAGCAATCTATCAAGAGGAAGAGAGCGTTTATTAATACCTCTGAGATAACTTAACATGTTGGTCCATTCCTTAACTCCATCCGCGTAAAACTCAGGCCAAGTGTCCAGGGCCTTCAATAATCTTTGCCCAAATATCGGTTCCTTGGCCTTAATTTCTTCAGGATCTGTTATAGGCAGAACTCCTGGATAAATTCTCCCATCATATACCACATAATCAAATCCGCGAGAGTAGGGAAAAGAAATCCATTCCGCAGCAGCCTGAGTGCCACGAGGCCAGTGATGAACTGAGGCACCCATAGGAGTACTTGGAGGATTATTGTGTAACCCGTCATGAAACCAAAGTTTGGCTTCATCATCCTTCCTATAAGCCTTCTCCGCTAGCCATTCGACCGCGTGTACTTGATTTTCACTTGTCATTTTTTAATCCCCTCTCTTTTAGGTAATTAATTTTAAGGCCAATTGTACTTGAAGACCTAAATCAGGATCATCCAAAGTAATATCGGCCACTTCCTCGATACGCTTCAAACGGTACTTCATGGTACTGTGATTTAGAAAACCGTTCCTAGCCGCCTTTAAAATATTACCGTTATTTCGATAGTAAAGCTCCAACGTACTAATTAATTGGGCATTATGTTTACGGTCGTAATCAATCAGTGGTCCAATCACCCGGTTAGCAAATTCAGCAAACCGCTCTTTATTAATTTCCAGCATGGCGAAGATGCCGAGCCGTTCGTAGGCCATCACCCTCTTTTGCTGATTGAGGCTCTTCATAATCTCCAAGGTTGTCTGGGCTTGCCGATAAGATTCTTTATACTCATACAAATGGGTACAACAGCCACCTACTGCCAATAACCAGATTATTTGGGCAAATTGTCTATTAAATTCTTCTTCAAGCGCTACTGCAAGCGGGTAGTTTCGATCATCTTCAGGTTTATGCGCTGCTAAGACAAGAGTATAGCGGTTTCGGCTAATCACGATACTCTCAGGAGAGTCCCGGTTGACTACCTCTTTCGTGACTTCGAAGACTTTTCGTTTAAGAGAATCATCAATGCTTTCTAAGTCAATGATAAACACTTTGTAGGTACCTTTTAATTGAAACCCTAGCTGAACTGCTCGGCGGTAGGCTAATTCCTCTGACTCGTAATTGCCTGCAAGTAAATCCTCTATGAAATCTTCTTTCAAGCGCGTTTCCACTTCTGAGGCTGCCTTTTGTTTCAACAACTCCAAAGCTGATACCGTTCCAGCCTGTTTCATGGCTATATAATCCATTTCGAGAAGTTTTTTTTCGCTTTCCAAAGCTGAAACATAACCAAGCACTTCTTGACCTGCAACGATTGGGACGATAATCTGTTGCCACTTTCTATCAAAACCAATGTTCAGAGTAATCTGTCTTCTATCTTCTGTGAGTACCCGCATTTCCTCTGCGAATCGTAGTTCCTTCAGCAACTCCCCAACCGAGAATAACCTTCGTCCTATATCAGCACCTCTTGTTATTTTGGTAGTAGCTAATAGCTTGAAGTTTTCATCTTCCACCAACACAGGACCATTAATGATTTCGGCTAAGGTGTTGGCGATCGCATCAAGCCCCTTCCCCTCTAGAACTAATTCTGTCAACTGGTTATGAATATCGGTGGATTTCTTAAGCGCAGTATGCTGGGCAGTTAGGATATGGTTCAATTGATGAAGTTGACGCACTTTTTCCTGGAGCTTTTCATCAGTCTGTTCGTATAAACGCGCATTTTCGATGGCTATTGCGGCCTGGGCTCCTAAGATTTGCATTAATTCTTGGTCATTTACACTAAAGGTAGGGCGACCTTGCTGTTTGACCACCACTATTGCCCCAATCAATGTACCTTTGTAGTACAACGGAACCCCCAAATTGTCCTGTTTTACTACAATAGCCCGCCCGGTCTTAAGTATTGGTTTCAAAAGACTTCCCGGGTCAGCAGTGATTTCTGACCAGGTCCCTTCTTCTCCTATACCATAAATTAAATATTGACCATCTTCTTTAATCAAGGCCATACAAGCTGATTGTGCGAAAACCATTTGCTGTGCGTAGTGGATAAATTTCCGAGGCAACTTATCTGAATCGAAATTGGTCGTAATTTCTACCGCAGCTTCATTCAGTGCCCGCCATTGGGAAGCTCTTTTTTGTTCTTCCAGCAAACGATTTTGTAGACTCTTGACCACAGAATCAGGACGTAACCCCTGAATAGTCCCCTCCTCATGATTAGAAGTAAGCAAATCTCGAAAGTTTAACCCTAGCTCCATTACAAACCCTCCCGAATACTGATCGTTTTTGATATTTTCTGAATATTCGGAACTGAATAAATCCTATCATATATTACCAAAATAATACTATTCCCATAATGGTTGAAAAGTAGTGACCATTTTTATACAATTTGGTTAAACAAAGGATTTATTCAGTAGGATGGTAAGGCACCCTGATGAACGAGAAAGGACCTCAGAAAGTATGAATTGAAAGTATATATTTCTGACAAGTATAAAAGAGAAGAGACTACCTAATTTGCGGGTAGCCTCTTCCTTAATCCTTTAGTATACGATTTTGGTCATCAGTTCACGGTTAATTAATATTAACCTCGACTTCTGACCTATTGCTTCCATCCTCCGACTTCTGTATTGTCAAGGCTCCCGGAGGAATTTCCTCAGGTCCAATAGGCGGTCCAAGGGGAGTGAAAGGCATTTTGAACCAGAATAAACTATGCGCTACCGCTAAAATAGCGACTACATGTAATGTATAAAGCATAGAAAGAACCGAGATGTCGAACGGTGGTATAGGGACTCCAGCGACAATAACATTAGCTGCGATAGGCGCTAAGATAACTTTGAGGAGCGGAATCCAGATAGCTACCGCAATAAGAACAATTATCATATTATAAATACCCCGTTTGGGTTGAATATGTTTGGCATTGGGGTGATAGCCAAAGACAAACGAATGAAACAATACCCAGCCGATAATTGATCCTGCAACAGCGCCAAAAGAAAAACTTGGACTCAGGAAATTAAGAGTAATCGTCCAAGAGAGGTAGCCTAAAATAACAACTACCACTGTCAAAACGATTTGACCTAATGGCTGGCCAAACTTATAAAAAGGATAGCTTTGCATCGAGAGACCGTTACCAAAGATCATGATCCACACGATAGTCCATATCATCATGCCTAACAGGTTGTCTGCCCCAAATACACCGTTAGGGAAAGATGGTTGGGCAAAGGGCATTCCTTGGAAATTAATCATCGTTAACCAAATGATTGAAGTGATAACTAGGACAACTATAAAGCCGAACACTACATTAACAGCCCCTGATTTTTGGGCAACCGGATAGGCACCCCAAATAAACGTGTACCAGAGCGTAGTCATAAAGAGTATGGCTCCAAAATAGATACCTACCGGAAATAACGGGAAAGCCGGCCAGAGATTGGTTAGGAATAAGGTTAGCAATATAGCTAGTACAACCCATAAAGCACTCATGAGTAACCCTGTCCCTGCTTTATTCATTCCAGGTTTCCAGAATCCTTCCGGAGGTGTCACTGGCCAGCCTCTGCCATTTACGCCTAAAATAAGTAGCCAAAACAGTAAAACGAAAGAAGCTGGAGCGTATGTTAGGAAAAACATTTTCGCCGGAACAAGATACATGATTAACCAACCGACAATCATAGTCAAAATAAACAGGATCAGATTATCACGAAAGGCTTTATTCATGATTAATTACCCCCCCCTTTAAAGTTCCTACGAAATAGATTAAAAAAATGATGCCATCGAGCGAAGCGAGTTAGCTTTCAAGATAATACAACACATATAATCTTATATCAGTCATCACCCCCAAACGTTAAAGGAAACCTTTGCCATCACCTCCGGGGTTTCAAATACCCTTTTAAAGTATTTTGAATATTCTAAAATTATATCACATAGTCAAATATCGGCCTATTCTCCATACTGGCTGAAAAACTACAACCCTTTTTAGTATCATTTGGTTATGCAAGTTCTAAATAAAATAGTAGAGAGACTGACCTAAACGCAAAATCAGGTCAGCCCCTCACTATTGTTGAATTTTCCAGGCAAAAACAAAAAAACATGCCCCCAACTATGATTAATTATCGAGGGGTATGTCTAGAATTTATTTGGGACTAAATGTGGCCGCCACACTTGTATCAATATTTGAGGCACAATGTACGAGGATCGAGACTCGAGGCTCGAATCTTTATGTCTATCTCGGGCTTCTGGCCTTTCACCTCATACATCGGCCTTTGAACTTTGAATTATGCCTTGCCCTCACGCTTTTCTTTCAAAGCGCGCCAAACTTTTTCATAAGTGAGTGGCAAACTGTTGACTCTGACACCCATAGCGTCAAAAATCGCATTGGAGAAACAACCCATTGTGGGATTTGTAGCTCCTTCACCGACTTCCTTGGCTCCCCAAGGTCCGGCAGGCTCATAACTTTCTACTAGTTCAGAATGAATTTCAGGCATGTCGAGAGCGGTCGGCAACATGTATCCACCTAAGTTCGGATTAAGGATTTTCCCTTCGTCATTAAACACAACCTGTTCCCAGATTGACTCTCCCATTCCCATATACAAGGCTCCGTGTACTTGTCCGTGCAACAGCATAGGATTAATAACTTTTCCACAATCGTGAACATCCCAGATTTCGCGGACATCAATTTCTCCGGTTTCCTCATCGATTTGAACCTCGGCAATTTGAGCACAATAGCTGTAAGCCGGCGAAGTCCCCACCGCGGCTCCTTTATACGTTCCACCTAAACGCGGCACAACATAAACTCCTTTTCCAATCAGAGGACCTCGTAGGACGAAGAATCGACGGGCCGCTTCCTCAAAGGTTATTGATTCGGCCTTAGGACGGGATATGGAGAAAATAATTCCTTCCCGGCATTCTAAATCATCCGGGGGCAAGTTCATCATCGTCGAAGCCATGTCCAGAATCTGTTTCTTAATTTCCTCTCCAGCCCGCTTAACTGCAGTTCCCGACATCAAAGTCTGACGACTGGCATAGGCTCCAAAATCATGCGGCGTTGTTTCTGTATCGGCAGCAATTATTTTCATGTTTTCGTAACGGTAACCCATACCCTCCGCGGCCATCTGACAAAGGATCGTATCTGAGCCCTGCCCAATATCCGTTGCTCCTGTATAGAGAGTTGCAGCACTACCGTCCTCATGCACCTTAATCATCGCTGCGGCTTGAGGTAGGTCCGTTCTATAAATCGGGTAACCAGCCCCTGAGACGAAACTCCCAGTGGCAATCCCGATACCCCTTCCCTTCGTCATATTACCCTTCTTCTCACGCCACCCTGAAATTTCGCCCGCTTTTTCTAAACAAGCTTTTAACTCACAAGAATTAATGATAAAATCATTCGCTGTAACTGTGTCAGGCCGACGGGCGTTACGAATTCGGATTTCCAGAGGATCTATGCCCAGATCCTTGGCAATGTTATCCAAATGACTTTCAAAAGCGTACTTGGGTTGGGGTGCTCCATGACCACGTTGGGCTCCACAGGCTGGTAAATTAGTATAAACTCTATGCAAGTCCCATTTGTAATTCTCAAATTCATAAGTCAGGGTCAGGAGTGCACCGGCATAGTAAGCGCTGGCAATCCCTAAGCTGGTGTAGGCACCGCCATCCATAACGAAGTTAGCATAAACGCCCAGAATTTTACCTTCTTTGTCAACCCCTGTGGTCATTTCCATGTACTCTCTATGACGGCCGCGATTATGAGCAAACATTTCATGCCTATCATAGAAGGTTCTGACCGGACGACCGGTTAGTTTAGAGAGCACGGCCCCAGCAAATTCCAAGCCTGTAGGTTCGAGCTTACCGCCGAAACCGCCACCGACGTAAGTTTTAATAATCCGGACGTCACCCATTTTCAGCCCAAACTCCCGGGCAATGTAATGTTGGAAGTAATGAGGCGACTGAGTGCTCGAATAGATCGTCAGCTTGTTATCTTTCCAAATGGAAACGGCAGAATGCGGTTCAATCGGCGACTGGTAAGTGCGCTGTCCGACAAAGTAATCGGTTCGGACATAGTAAGCCTCAGCTAACGCTTTATCCACGTCGCCAAAGTTTTGATGAATTTCGGTATTAATATTGCGCGGATATTCATCGTGAATTTGAGGAGCGCCTTCGTCCATGGCATGCAGTGGATCAAGCACAGCGGGAAGAACCTCGTACTCTACTTTGATTAATTTTAAGGCTTTATAGCAAGTTTCCTCATCAACGCAGGCTACAGCGGCCACTTTGTCGCCGACAAACCGAACCTTGTCACTGCAAAAAATATTTTCATCCCAGCGCGCTGGGCTAATGCCATATTTAAGGGTGGGTACATCCTTATGGGTAATTACAGCTTTGACACCCGGTAGTTTTTCTGCTTCCGAGGTGTCGATACTCAAAATCTTAGCATGAGCATAAGGACTACTCAAAATTTTGCCAAACAGCATATTGGGAAACTTTAAGTCCCCCGTATATTTGGCAGCACCCGTTGCTTTTTCCCGACCATCAATTCTAGGCACGTTTTTACCAATTACTGCATAATTATCACTCATTGCTTTTCACCTCTTTATCGTTAGGTTCCTCGGCAGCTTTGAGAACGGCCTTGACAATGTTCACATAGCCGGTACACCTGCATAGATTACCCGCAATAGCTTCCCGAACCTCATGCTCATTCGGATGGGGATTTCTGGTTAACAGCGCTTTAGCCGAAAGAATCATCCCTGGCGTACAATATCCGCATTGTATCGCACCGTGATTAATAAACGATTCCTGAACTTTATCTAACTCAGCACTCTCAGCTATTCCTTCGATGGTCGTGATTTTTTTCCCGTCCGCTTCAATGGCCAAAACCATGCATGAATCCACCGGTTTACCCTCTAAAAGAATTGTACAGGAGCCGCAATCACCAAGTTCACACCCTTTTTTGGTCCCAGTTAGGTCTAGTTCATCTCGTAAAACGTTAACAAGTATAGTGTTCGCTTTAACGACCCGTGTATAATCATCCCCGTTGACGTTAATTGTGATCATATAGTGTGATATACCCTGCTTATCGGTAATTACCTGTGACATTTTTCTCCCTCCTTCCTTATACATGCCCCTCTTTGATAGCCTTGTGCAAGGCTCGTTTGGTGAATACTCGAACCAAGTCACGACGATATTCTGCTGACCCTCGGATATCAGAAATAGGTTTGCTTTCTTTAGCTGCAATCACGCCAGCTTCAGCGATCAATTCGTCACTTATAACTTTCCCGCGCAGAAAGTCCTCCGCTTCACGGGCCCGCATTGGAGTTGGAGCCGCTGCACCAATTGTGATCTTCACTTCCGTAATCGTTTCTCCGTTTACGGTTACTGCCACGCCAATACCTACGACTGCCAATGCCCCTGACCGACGAAGACCAAACTTTATATAAGTACTTCCAGTTGATGCTTGATCCGGAATAACGATTTCGGTTAAAATTTCGTTTTGGGCAATTACAGTCTTCATTGGACCAGTAAACAAATCTTCCAATAGCATCGTTCTTTCGCCCTTGGTTCCAACCAGCTTAATTGTAGCTCCCAAAGCTATCAGAATCGGAGGAAGATCTGCCGAAGGAACTGCATTACAAAGATTACCGCCTACAGTCCCGATATTCCGAATCTGGTTAGAGGCCATATGGTGGGCAGCTTCAGAAACAGACAGGTATTTATCATTTAAGATTGGAGAATTAACTAAATCATTGTGTGTTGCTTGAGCCCCGATAACAACACCTTTTCCGGCAACGTATTCGATTTTTTGAAGATCAACTAATTTCTTGAGGGATATAAGAATTTCTGGAGCTACAAGTCCACCTTTCATTTTAGCAATAATGTCTGTACCGCCAGCTAGGACCTTGGCTTTGGAACCAAAACGATCGAGCGCTTCGCAGGTCTCTGCTAAACTATCTGGCGCATAATAATCAAAATCGGGTAAAAACATTTTAATCCCCTCCTTAAAATATAAAGCTTGTGTCTTAGCAGTTTTGACAATGGGATCGCCGAAAAAATATAGGAATTTCTTTATCTATGTAATTTAATCCCATAATTCTGCCAATGTAAATAATGTGAATTATAAGATAATTATAACAGGTAAATAATTTCTAAAACTATTACTCATTTAGGTAAAAATAACTTGAGAAGATTGTCTATGTTAGCTATACCCTTATTCATTGTCGCACCAAGCAAAAAGAAATCCCTATTGTTATTTCTCTATTTATCTTTCATTATTATGATATATAATAAATAGAATTTCTTAAGTGAGGAGGGAAAAAATGCCTAATAATAACTTTTATGAAGAACGCATTAAGGGTGAAGTATTATTTAAAGGACATATAATTACCTTAGAGCGAGATATTATCCGCCTCGTCGATGGACAAAAATCAGAACGTGAAATTATTAAAGTTCCCAGTGCAGTCGCTATTGTTGCTGTTCATGACGAAAGTATATTTTTGGTAAGACAATATCGATACGCCTTAGGCAGCAGTTTATTAGAATTACCGGCAGGAAGGCTTAATGAAAATGAAGAACCTATTACCTGTGCTCAACGCGAATTACGGGAAGAGACCGGTTATCGCGGTAATTTAACCTTTTTAGGCAGTTTTTACATGGCGCCAGGCTATTCTAATGAAATTATCCACTACTTCTGGGGTAAAGATTTAACTTGGGACCCTCTTCCCCTTGATGAAGGCGAATTCCTCCAAGTTGAAACTATCCCTTGGCAAAAAGCTGTCGAGATGACCAATCGTGGCGAATTTTCGGATGCCAAGACAATAATGGGTATTCTTTTGGTATTATCGAGAAAACATTAATCGCCACCCGCTTAACCATATTGTACGGTATTCACGCAAAATCCATTAGTAACTAACACAGGAAAGACTACCTCTTACGTTAGAGGTAGTCTTTCCTGTGTTTACCTGGCGATACGATAGTCACGATAGTCTACGTTTGACGCGGGCATGGCGAAGCTTGTGCCACTGATAGTATGATCATTCGTTCCGTCATTATATTTCAGCGTTCCCGCTTTCAACTGCCTTCCGGTATTAGGAGTTACTGTGAGATTGATAGTTGTCCCCGTCACTGCGGAAGCCGGATTTGCCGTGATATTGCCTCCGCTTAAGTTTCCGATGCCGACAGTGTAATTGGCTGGAATTGCCGTGAAATTGGCGGCCAGGGTTCTTTCCAAGGCGCCCAGGGTGAAGGTGTATGAAGCGCTGGTACTTACCGGGTTGCCGCCCTCTGTCCAGTTGACGAAAGTATAGCCGCTATTGGCCGCGGCGATCACTGTGACTAAGGAACCTTCAACGTAGACGCCGCCTCCACTGACCGTACCACCCGCCGTGGGACTAGCCGACACCGTTATCGTGCTGCCCGCTATCCAGATGGCGTACAAGGTCAGGTTGCCCGCTGGCATGGTGACCGTCGCGCCTGTCGCGTAGCTTGTGCCGCTGCCATTTGCTATAGTGTTCCACTCTTTAACTGCTTGCCGGATGGCGGAGTGAAGGTGTTGGCTGCCGCCGCGAAGGTTGCACCCGCCGCTTTATTGCTTTCCGTCGGGGCCGTGCCTGTGCCGCTGTTGCCGTTGTAGGTTACGGTATAGGTCACCGCTGGGATATCCTCCCAGATCGCATATAAGGTCAGGTTGCCCGCCGGCATGATGACCGTCGCACCTGCCGCGTAGCTTGTGCCGCTGCCATTGGCTGCCGTGTTCCACTCTTTGAACTGTTTGCCGGATGGAGGGGTAAAGGTGTTGGCTGCCGCCGCGAAGGTCGTGCCCGCTACTTTGTTGCTCTCCGTCGGGGAGCTTCCTGTGCCGCCGTTGCCGTTGTAGGTCACGCAATAGGTCCCAGCCGGAATGTCTTCCCAGATCGCATATAAGGTCATATTGCTGGCTAGCATAGTGACGCTTGCTCCCGCCGCGTAAGCTGTGCCGCTGCCGTTGGCTGCCGTGTTCCACTGCTTGAACTGTTTGCCGGATGGCGGGGTGAAGCTGTTGGCTGCCGCTGCGAAGGTCGTGCCCGCTACTTTGTTGCTCTCCATCGGGGCACTTCCTGTGCCGCCGTTGCCGTCGTAGGTCACGCTATAGCTCGTCAGCGCCGGAGCCGCGCCGCTGACCACCCAGTTGGAGGAAGTGCCGCTCAGGGTAAAATTATTTAAAGCTCCGTCAAAATTGCCGACTGCATCCGTCAAGGTACATGTTTCACTATTTCATAAAATACTTGAATTCTATGTGTACTTTATTACAATAACGCACGCTAAAAATATAATCTTAGTATGGCACGGTCTATTGCTGCTCTTCGCTTTATTATGGTCTGCATCTTCTATTGCTTGCCGAATATCACTTTCAGTTAGATCAATCTCCATAGGGTAATTCTATCTGTACGGCGCATCCCCCATCCTCCAGCTTTCCGGTTCGGTGAGGGGTAGTCGCCCTTTTAATCCGATGGGTAAGTAACCCCTCAGCATTACCTGTTTGGGCTCCTTTGCCGGCTAAGTCGGAGGGATTGCTCCCTCTTTCTCGCCTAAGAACCGTACGTGTTGATTTCCCAACATACGGCTCAAGCATACCTTTATCTAAAAGTGATTTTAAAGCACTCCCGCCAATCTCCTGCCCTTGGTAACTTTGTAATACTGGGCAATTTGTGCTGGCGTTGGGATTTCTCCCTTTGCTGGGAATGCCTGATCGGTGACATCTTCATTAACTATATTACTTATTTTCTCACTATTATCAGCTGCTTGTTGGGCGTCATCTTTTGTTGTATCGATTTGTTCCTCTTGTTCCTGTATAAGATCAGAACTGTTATGTATTGCAGTTGATGTGGTTGCTGCTTTTGTTGTGGGAAGAAAAGGTGAATAGAACTTATGTTCCCAGGGGCTTGCGCCCCAAGTATTATCGGCCCTGGAACGAAAGGCGGATGAGCCTTTCGCCACACTGCGTCCTATAACACATACTCCAGCAGTGTGGATCCTTAACTTCCGTGTTCGAGATACGAAAGTCGCATGAGACTTTCGCCACATTGCGACTCGAAACGCAAGCTCCAGCAATGTGGATCGAACGGGTGGAACCCCGTCCCCAACACTTCATTCATCGTTCTTAATACTAACACAGAAAGGGCTACCTCGTTAGAGATAGCCCTTTCGCTTGTTACCTGGCGATGACCTATGTTCCCAGGGGCTTGCGCCCCAAGTATTATCGGCCCTGGAGGTCTTAACTTCCGTGTTCGAGATGGGAACGGGTGGAACCCCTCCGGCATGATCACCAGATGTTTGAG
>Ga0209347_1003723_pt1 | contig 17179 bp, 15 predicted proteins | sample AutmiccommuBRH23_FD_187382 | JGI IMG/M metagenome (GOLD analysis project Ga0209347, IMG submission 187382) | Deep subsurface microbial communities from Mt. Terri, Switzerland - Autotrophic microbial communities BRH/23 (SPAdes) (version 2) | ecosystem: Environmental > Aquatic > Deep subsurface >...
TTGCGTGGCGAAGGCGGCGTGTTACTGCTGCCCGACGGCTCGAGGTTCATGGACCGGTTCGACCCCCGTGGCGAGCTGGCGCCGAGGGACATCGTCGCCCGGGCCATCGACCATGAGATGAAGCGCCTGGGCGCCGACTGTGTGTACCTCGACATCAGCCACAAGCCGGCGCAGTTCATCACCAGCCACTTTCCCAATGTCTACGCCCGCTGCCTCGAGTTCGGCTTCGATCTGACCAAGGGGCCCGTGCCGGTGGTCCCGGCGGCCCACTACACCTGCGGCGGGGTGACGACCGACCGCAACGGATCCACCGACCTGCCGGGTCTGTATGCCATCGGCGAGACCGCCTTCACCGGCCTGCACGGCGCCAACCGCATGGCGAGCAATTCCCTGCTGGAGTGCCTGGTCTTCGCCGCGGCCGCCGCCGAGCACATCTGCGGCCACATCGCCGCCGCCGAGGTACCCGAACTGCCACCCTGGGACGAAAGCCGGGTGACCGATTCCGACGAGGAAGTGGTGGTCTCCCACAACTGGGACGAACTGCGCCGGTTCATGTGGGACTATGTGGGCATCGTGCGCACCGACAAGCGCCTACAACGAGCCAAGCGGCGGGTGGAACTGCTGCTGCGGGAGATCGAGGAGTACTACGGCAATTTCCGCATCACCAACGACCTCATCGAGCTACGCAACCTCGCATTGGTGGCCGACCTGATCATCCGCTCGGCTCAGTCGCGCAAGGAGAGTCGCGGCCTGCACTACACCCTGGATTATCCCCAGAGGGACGATTCCCATTTGCCGGCGAATACCGTGCTGGTACCGGCAAATGCGGCGATCAAAGGAAGATCGGCGGCCTGAGAGCGGCGTCAGGCCCGCGGCGCAGCGCCGAGGGCGATCGTCCGCAACCGAAGCCCGCCTCACTCATCCTTGTCCCGCAACCGCTCCAACCGCAGCCGCACCAGCAAGCGCCGGTAGGTGCGCGGATCGAGCGAATCCGGCAGCAGCACCACTGCCCGATGACCGCGCTCAACAAGGGCGAAGTTCAGCACCAGGAGGCTGGGGTGGACGTAGCTGCCGGGCAGCAACCGCGCCTCCCAACGCTCGCCACCGCAGGACATCAGCGTCCAGTCGCCTTCGCTGTCCCACAGCAGGCTGCACACAGCCCGCGGGCCGCGCCCGAGCACATGGGTGTTGATGGTGTAATAGAGGCTGACGATGACGCTGCCGGCCAGCGCCGCGAGCCCCCACGGGGGCAGCACCAGATTGACCACCGCGACCATGGCGGCCCCATGGAACAGCAGCAGCGCGAGTGCGAGGCGGCGGGAACTGCGCGGTTCAAGGCGCAGCGGTGGCTCGGATTGATTGTACGACACGGGTCACCTCCGGATCGGTGCTGGCGGCACGGCCCATGAGCAGTTCCAGCAGCACAGCGTCAGGATAGTCCAGCAGAGCCAGGAATGCTGCCTGCGCCCGGGCATCGAGGCGATCGTAGCCGCCCTCCATAAACGCGCGCAGCAGCAGATCCAACTCCAGCATCCCCCGGCGGCAACGCCAATAAACCCGGCTGCGGCTCGGTGGTTGGGGCATTGCGTCCCTCCTGGTCGGGTCGATCTCACACCGAGCGCTTGAGCATCTGGGCGCGAATCTCGCCGATGGCGCGGGCCGGATTCAGACCCTTCGGGCACACGTCCATACAGTTCATGATGGTACGGCAGCGAAACACCCGATAGGGGCCTTCCAGGTCCGCCAGGCGCTCCTCGGTGGCCTGGTCCCGGGAGTCCACCAGGAAACGCCGAGACCACAACAGGGCGGCGGGACCGCGGTATTTCTCCGGGTTCCACCAATAGGACGGACAGGCGGTGGAGCAGCACGCACACAGGATGCACTCGTACAGACCGTCGAGCTTGTCGCGCTCCTCCGGGCTCTGGCGCCGTTCGACCTCGGGCTCAGGATCGTGCACGATCAGGTAGGGTTTGACCGCCCGGTACTGGGCGAAGAAACCGCTGAGGTCAACCACCAGATCCCGGATCACCGGCTGGCCCGGCAGCGGCCGGATCTCCACGGGCTCCTTGAGGTCGGCCACGGGCGTCATGCAGGCAAGCCCGTTGCGCCCGTTGATGTTCATCCCATCGGAGCCGCACACACCTTCCTGGCAGGAGCGGCGAAAGGTCAGGGTCTCGTCCTGGCGCTTGAGTTCCAGCAGCGCATCCAGGAGCATCATACCCGGGCGCACCCGATCGAGCTCGAACGGCTGCATGTAGGGCGCGGCATCCGTCTCGGGATTGTATCGGTAGATGGAGAAACGCATCGCCGGGACTCCGAAGTGGTATGAGCGCCGCGGGAAAAGCCGGGGCGCTCAGTACACGCGCGGCTTGGGCGCGAACGAGTCGACCGTCAACGGCTTCATGCGCACCGGCTTGAAGTCCAGATGACCGTCGTTGAAATACAGGCTGTGCTTGAGCCAGTGCTCATCGTCGCGCTCCGGAAAATCCACCCGCGAGTGGGCGCCGCGGCTCTCGGCGCGCGCCTCCGCGGCGACCACGGTGGCGAGGGCGCAATCCAGCAGATTCTCCAGCTCGAGGGCTTCCACCCGCGCGGTATTGAACACCCGGCTGTGGTCGGTCAGGCGCACGTCGTCCAGGCGCGCTGCCAGGGCCCGCATCTTCTGGACACCCTCGGCCAGCACCCCGGCCTCGCGAAACACGCCGCAGTGGTGTTCCATCAAGCGCTTCATCTCGGTTCGCAAGCCGTCGACCGTCTCACCCTCGCCACGCCGGTCCCAGCGCGCGAGGCGTGCAAGGGCGCGCTCCACGCTGCGCTCATCCATGGGACGGTGATAGCGGTTTTCGCCCAGGTACTGCACGATGTGGTTGGCGGCGGCACGGCCGAACACCAGGATGTCGAGCAGCGAGTTGCCCCCCAGTCGGTTGGCCCCGTGCACCGAGACACAGGCGCATTCGCCCGCTGCGTATAAGCCGGGCACCGGCTCCTCGGGCCCATGACGGGCCGGCGCCACCACTTGGCCGAAGCGGTTGGTGGGGATGCCGCCCATGGTGTAGTGGGCCGTTGGAAACACCGGAATGGGCTCATTCACCGGATCGATGTGCAGGAACGTGAGGCACATCTCGCGAATCCCCGGCAGGCGCTTGCTCACCACCTCCTCGTCCAGGTGCTCGAGCTTCAGCAACACGTGATCGCGATCGGGGCCGCAGCCCCGTCCCTCGCGCACCTCGGTGGCCACCGCACGGCTGACGACGTCGCGGCTGGCCAGGTCCTTGGCGTGGGGCGCATAGCGCTCCATGAATCGCTCACCTTCGGAGTTGAGCAGATAGCCGCCCTCGCCGCGGGCGCCTTCGGTAATCAGCATGCCCTTGCCGGCGATCCCCGTGGGGTGGAACTGGAAGAACTCCATGTCCTGCAGCGGCACCCCGGCGCGCAGCGCCATGGCCAGCCCGTCGCCGGTGTTGATCAGCGCGTTGGTGTTGGTGCGAAAGATCTGCCCCGCCCCGCCGGTGGCAATCAGCGTCGTCTTGGCCTCGATCACCAGGGGCTCGCCCGTCTCGATGTCGAGTACCAGGGCACCGAGCACATAGCCTTCTTCATCGTAGAGCAGGTCGATGGCGAAGAACTCGTCGAAAAAGTGCGTCTTGGCGCGGATGTTCTGCTGATAGAGGGTGTGCAGAATGGCATGGCCGGTGCGGTCTGCCGCCGCGCAGGTTCGCGCCGCCTGTTCGCCGCCGAAGTTCTGGCTCTGGCCGCCGAATGCCCGTTGATAGATGCGCCCATCCTGCAGCCGTGAGAACGGCACGCCGTAGTGCTCCAACTCGTAAACAATCCGCGAGGCGGCCCGGCACATGTACTCGACGGCGTCCTGGTCGCCCAGGTAATCGCTGCCCTTGATGGTGTCGAACATGTGCCAATGCCAGTTGTCGGCAGACACATTGGCCAGCGCAGCGTTCACCCCGCCCTGCGCCGCGACCGTATGGGAGCGGGTGGGAAACACTTTCGAGACCACGGCCACCTGGGCCTCGTTCTCCGCCAATTGCAGCGCGGCGCGCAGGCCGCCGCCGCCGGCCCCGATGATGAGCGAATCGAACTGGCGCCGCGCAATGGTCATGAGCCGAGGGTCCGCACCAGGATGCTGCCGAACCAGATGCCGAGGTAGATGAGGCTCACCGCCACCAGGGTGAGCAGCGCCACACGCAGGCGCAGATTGGGCACATAATCCAGCAGCACGTCACGCACACCCACCCACGCATGGCCCAGAAGCATCACGAACGACAGCGCCAGCATGGCACTGACCATCGGCTGCGCGACCCAGGCGCGCCAGGCGCCAAAGTCCACCGGCGGGCTGATCCAGATCCTTCCCAACACATACAGGAGGAACAACGCCAGGTAGACCGCAGTGACCCGCTGCAACAGCCATGCGCGCAGCCCCTGGAACGGCCGGGTCACAGCACGCCCCCGAGCACCGCGAGAGCGGCCGCGGCGCCGAGCAGATTCACGGCCCACGCGCTCGAGCGCGCCGGCGCGCGCTGCATCAGCAGATCCATGTCCAGGAGCAGGAAGCGAATGCCCGCCAGCACGTGGTGGGCCAGCGCCCAGCCCAGGAGCACGAAGGCGAGCCTGGCGGGAATGGACGACAACCATCCACGCACCTGGGCGAAAGATTCGGGGTCGCGCAGCGAATGATCGAGCAGGCCGACCGCCACAGGCAGGGCGAGGACCATCAACACGCCGGAGACGCGATGCAGAATCGAGAGGACCGCCGGCGCGGGAAAACGGATCTGGAGCAGATTGAGGTAGACCGGTCTGTTCTTACTGTACGCCATCTGTACCGAAGCCCGATCTCCGCAGCGAGCTGCCGCCGCCGCCCCAGGCCCGGGGCGGGTGGACACCAATGCAGCCTGTTCCATCATAGTGTGGGCACCGCCGCGGCTCAAGCGCCGGGAGCGGCTGACAAACCGGGCGCCATTGACTAAGATGGCGGCGACCTCCGCGAGCGACCGTTACCATGAAACCCGAATGGCGTGAATTCCTGCTTAACCGAGGCGCGGAGTTCGCCGATGGCTCCGTGCAGACCTTCGGCAATCCTGAGCGTGAGCTGCGCGTGGTGACCGTCGGGAACGTGCTCGCGGACCTGTCCCACACCGGGCTGATCGCAGCCTATGGCGAGGATACCGTCGGCTTCCTGCAGGGTCAGGTCACCAGCGACGTGCGTCGGGTCTCGCCCCGTGCCAGCCAGCTTTCCGCCTACTGCAGCCCAAAGGGCCGAATGCTGGCGACCTTTCGCATCTTCCAGCGCGGCGAGACCTTGTACCTGAGCATGCCCCGAGCGGCCGTGGAGCCCACCTTGAAGCGCCTGCGCATGTTCGTCCTGCGGGCCAAGGTGACCCTCGAGGACGCCAGCGACAGTCTGGTGCGTATCGGCTTTTCCGGACCCGATGCCGACGCGCAGCTGCGCGAGCAACTCGGTGCCGCGCCGGGCGCCCCCCACCAGGCATTGCAGAGCGGCGACTACACCACGATTCGCATTCCCGCCCATCATCCCCGCTTCGAGATCTACGGCGAGCTGGAGCCGATGAAAAAGCTCTGGACCTCCCTGGACGTGCACGCCGCGCCGGTGGGTCGCGACCATTGGCATCTGCTTGACGTGCGCGCCGCCGTTCCCGTCGTCTATCCGGAGACCGTCGACGCATTCGTGCCCCAGATGACCAACTTGCAGATCCTGGACGGCATCAGCTTCAAGAAGGGCTGTTATACCGGCCAGGAGGTGGTGGCCCGCATGCAGTACCTGGGCAAACTCAAGCGTCGCATGTTCCGCGCCCACACCGATGCGGCGGACGCTCCACCCCCAGGTACCGCCCTGTTCGCGCCCGGCTCCTCCAGCGGCCAGGGGGTGGGTAAGGTGGTCACCGCGGCCCCGGCGCCGGACGGCGGTTGGGAGCTGTTGGCGGTGGTGGAAATCGCCAGCCAGGCGGCAGGCGACGTGCGCCTCGGTGACGCCGACGGTCCCCGGTTGACCTTCCTCGATCTGCCCTACGCGGTTCCGGACGAATCCACCGAACCCCCCGCCTGAGCCCGGTTCTGGGCGCCTCCGACCACGGTAAAGTGCCTCCGTCGCCAGCCGATACAGGGAGCGACCCGTATCGGCCCACCGAGACCGGCATCCGCCGTGGAGAAGACTGTTGATTGATGAGGCCAAACTGCTCGCAGATCTGCAGGGCGAAATCGAATCGAACGAACTGACCTTACCCACCTTGCCGGAAGTCGCCCTGAAGGTGCGCGACGCGGTGGAGGCGGACAATACCTCGGCGGGTCAGATCGCCGAATTGGTCGCCACGGACGCCGCCCTCTCGGCCCGTCTCCTGCAGGTGGCCAACAGCCCCCTGTATCGCGCACGCAATCCCATAGACAGCCTGCAGACGGCCATCGCGCGCATGGGCTACGGCGTGGTGCGCAACCTGGTCAGCACGCTGGTGATGCGGCAGATGTTTCAGGCCACCACCGATGCCCTGGACCTGCGCCTGCGCCGGCTGTGGGAACACAGCGTGCAGGTGGCGGCCATCAGCCGGGTCATCGCCGGTCAGGTGAACGGGCTGCAGAAGGACCAGGCGATGCTCGCCGGCCTCATCCACGACATCGGTGCGCTGCCGATCCTGGTCCGCGCCGAGGACATCCCGGAATTGAAGGAAGACGAGACCCTGCTCGACCGGGTGATCGATCATTTGCACCCGGCGCTGGGGGCAAAGATCCTCTCGTCCTGGCAGTTCCCGCCCTCCCTGATCGCGGTGGCCGCCGAACACGAGGACTTCGAGCGCAACCCCGGCGGTGCCCCGGATTACGTGGACGTGGTCATGGTGGCCAACCTGCAGAGCTATATCGGCAGCAGGCACCCCCACACGCAGGTGGACTGGAGCACGGTGCCTGCCTTTGCCCGCGTCGGCATCGAGGCCGACGTCAACGTCGTCGAGATGGAAGAGAACCAGGAAGAGCTCGAGGAGATCGAGCATATCCTGATAACGGCTCCTGAATGAGTGGCTAGTGGCTAGTGGCTAGTTGCCGGGGACGATCGGCGTGGGTTGGCTCAAGGCCGGACTCACTTTTTTCCGCCGGCCGCGCGCTTGCGACTCCGCAATTCCTTTCCTAGCCACTAGCCACTCGCCACTCGCTACTCTCTCTCCGGACGCATGTGCGGAAACAGCAGTACGTCCCGGATCGACGGCGAATCCGTGAACAACATCACCAGCCGGTCGATGCCGATGCCCTCGCCGGCGGTCGGCGGCATGCCGTGTTCGAGGGCGCGCACGTAGTCGGCGTCGAAGTGCATGGCCTCCTCGTCTCCCGCCTCCTTTTCCTGCACCTGGCGGCGGAAGCGCTCCGCCTGATCCTCGGCGTCGTTGAGCTCCGAGAAGCCGTTGGCGATTTCCCGGCCGCCGACGAAGAACTCGAAGCGGTCGGTCACGAAGGGATCGGCATCGTTGCGCCGGGCCAGGGGCGATACCTCCGTGGGATACGCGGTGATGAAGGTCGGGTCCTTCAGCCGCTCCTCCACGGTCTTCTCGAAGATCTCGATCTGCACCTTGCCCAACCCCCAGGTGTCCTTCAGCGCAATCCCCAGACCCCCGGCCACCTGCCGGGCGGCATTCAGGCCGTCGAGCATCTCGGGAGTCAGGTCCGGGTTGAAGTGCAGGATCGATTCCTTCACCGTCATCCTGGCGAACGGCTTTTCGAAGTCATAGCGCTCGCCCTGGTATTCGATCACCAGGCTGCCGATCACGTCGCGGGCAATGCTGCGCAGAAGCTCTTCGGTGAGGTCCATGAGCATGTGGTAGTCGGCATAGGCCTCGTAGAACTCCAGCATGGTGAACTCGGGATTGTGCCGCGTGGACAAGCCCTCGTTGCGGAAGTTGCGGTTGATCTCGAACACTCTCTCGAAACCGCCGACCACCAGGCGCTTGAGGTACAGCTCCGGGGCGATACGCAGAAACAGCTGCATGTCCAGCGCATTGTGATGGGTGATGAACGGCCGGGCCGCCGCCCCCCCCGGGATCACCTGCATCATCGGCGTCTCCACCTCCAGGAACCCGCGCTCGGTGAGAAAATCCCGGATGTGGCTGATGATGCGGGTGCGGGTGCGAAACGTCTCCCGGGCCACCTCGTTCATGATGAGGTCGATGTAGCGCTGGCGGTAGCGCATCTCGGTATCGCTGAGGCCATGCCACTTGTCGGGCAGCGGGCGCAGCGACTTCGTGAGCAGCCGCACCTCCTCCACCTTCACCGACAGCTCCCCGGTCTTGGTCTTGAAGAGCATGCCCTCGGCGCCAAGAATGTCGCCCACATCCCAGGTCTTGAACTGCTGATAGCTGCCTTCCGGGAGCGCATCCCGCTGCAGGAACAGCTGGATGCGCCCGGACATGTCCATCAGATGGGCGAAGCTGGCCTTGCCCATCACCCGCTTGGCCATCATACGACCGGCCACCCGCACCCGAACGGGGTTGGCCTCCAGGTACGCGTTGTCCTTGTCGCCGTACTCCGCGTGCAGCTCGCCGGCCACCACGTTGCGGCGGAAGTCGCTGGGGAAGGCCACCCCCTGCTCCCGCAGGGCCGCCAGCTTGGCGCGCCGCTCCGCGATCAGACGATGGTCCTCGGCTCGGTTATCTTGGTCTTCGCTCATGGTTCCAGTTGCGCTGCCCACTGACTGTTTTCTTCCGACGTCGCAATCAGCACAAAAGCACGCAGCGACACAGAGAAATCGTGAAGGTCACGCGACGACATCCGTCGCGGCATGCGCCACGTTTTATCCCTCTCTGTGCCTCTGCGTCTCCGTGGTCTCCGTGCTTGGATGCCGTGGCTGAGCTGCGGCCCGCGCCGGCTTGGTTTAAAGGCCGCTCTTGAGGCTTGCCTCGATGAATTGATCAAGGTCGCCGTCCAGCACCGCCTGCGTATTGCCCACCTCGACGCCGGTGCGCAGATCCTTGATCCGGGACTGGTCCAGAACGTAGGAGCGGATCTGGCTGCCCCAGCCGATGTCGGCCTTGGTGTCCTCGGCGGCCTGCTGCTCGGCGCGGCGCTTCTGCATCTCCATTTCGTACAGTTTGGCCTTGAGCTGCTTCATGGCCGTCGCCTTGTTCTTGTGCTGGGAGCGATCGGTCTGGCACTGCACCACGATACCGGACGGCCCATGGGTGATGCGCACCGCCGATTCCGTGCGGTTGACGTGCTGACCGCCCGCGCCACTGGCCCGGTAGACGTCGATGCGCAGGTCCGCCGGATTGATCTCGATATCGATGTCGTCCTCCACTTCCGGAGAAACGAACACCGCGGCGAACGAGGTGTGACGTCGGTTGCCGGAGTCGAACGGCGATTTGCGCACCAGCCGGTGCACGCCGGTCTCGGTGCGCAGCCAGCCGAATGCGTACTCGCCTTCCACACGCACCGTGGCACTCTTGATCCCGGCCACCTCGGCCGGCGAAAGCTCGATCAACTCGGTCGCGAAGCCGCGCCGTTCGCACCAGCGCAGGTACATGCGCAGCAGCATCTCCGCCCAATCCTGCGCCTCGGTGCCGCCGGATCCGGCCTGGATGTCGACGAAGGCGTTGGCCTCGTCCATCTCCCCGGAGAACATCCGCCGGAACTCCAGGTCGGCGACGCTGCGCTCCATTCCCGCGAGGTCCCGTGCCACTTCCGCGATGGCCGCCTCATCATCCTCGGCGGCGGCAAGGTCCAGGAGTTCACGGGCGTCCTTCAGCCCCGCTTCCAGGGGCTCGATGGACCGCACCACCCGCTCGAGGCTCGCCCGCTCCCGCCCCAGGGCCTGGGCACGGTCTGGATCGTTCCAAACGTTGGGCTGCTCCAGCTCGCGACTGACCTCGGTCAGGCGTTCGCGCTTCTGATCGTAGTCAAAGATACCTCCTCAGGGACTCGGCACGCCCTTGGAGGTCTGCGATCTGGTTGTAGAGGGGATTGACTTCGGCCATTTCGGCTCGCTCGACAGTGTTGAAACAACGCGAGAATGATACAGCAAACGCGCCTCCCTGAGGGCGCCTCAGTCCGCCACCGGTTCGAGGTGCTCAACCACCAGCTGGGCCCTGCACAGGCCGCGATATTCGTTCACATCCAGGCGATAGGCGAGCCGAACGGCGCCGGCCACTTCCGAGGGATGATCCGGATCCACGGTATTGAACGCGATGGCCTCCAGGCAGCAGGAGCCGCCGCGCGGGCGGACCTGGAGCTTGCGGTGGCGCTCGCCGACCACCCGGCTGGAGACCACCTCGAACACGCCGTCGAACACCGGCTCGGGGAAACCCTGGCCCCAGGGCCCGGCCTCGCGCAGCAACTCCGCGGTGTGGAGATCCAGATGGCATTCGTCGAGGGCACCGTCGCTCCAAACCACGCCAGTGAGGTCCTCAGGGGTCAGCTGAGCCTGCACGTGCTCCGCCAGTGCCGCGCGGAAGGCGGGCAGATCCGCCTCGGCGAGGCTCAATCCCGCCGCCATGGCGTGCCCCCCGAACCGGCTGAGCAGCGCCGGATGCCGCGCCGCCACCGCATCCAGCGCATCGCGTATGTGCAGACCCGGGATGGAGCGCGCCGACCCCTTCAGCTCACCCCCGCCCGCCGGGGCGAAGGCGATCACCGGGCGATGCCACTGCTCCTTGATGCGCGAGGCGAGGATACCGATCACCCCCTGGTGCCAGCCGGGATCGTACAGGCACAGCGCTGCAGGCAGGGCCTCGCCCTGCTCCGGGAGCGCAAGGGCCGCAACGGCCTGCTCGGCCTGCAGGCGCATCGTCTGCTCGATCTGCCGCCGCTCCCGATTGAGCTCGTCCAGGCGCGCGGCCATGGACCGTGCTGCGGCGGGGTCGTCGCTCAACAGGCACTCGATTCCAAGGGACATGTCCTCGAGGCGCCCGGCGGCGTTCAGCCGCGGACCGATGGCGAAGCCCAGATCCGACGCCGTCAGGCGCTCGGGCTGGCGCCGCGCCGCTTCCAGCAGAGCCAGTATCCCCGGGCAGCACGCCCGGGCACGGATGCGACGAATGCCCTGATCCACGAGCACGCGATTGTTGGCATCCAGGGGCACCACGTCGGCCACCGTACCCAGGGCCACCAGGTCGAGGAAGCGGGCCAGGTTGGGCTCGGGCCGCCCCGTGCGCTCGAACCACCCCGCCGTGCGCAGGTGGGCCCGCAGTGCGAGCACGACGTAAAAGATGACACCCACGCCCGCCAGGCACTTGCTGGGGAAGCCGTCCCCCGGCTGGTTCGGATTGACGATGGCGTCTGCGCCCGGAAGCTGCGCACCGGCCAGGTGATGGTCGGTGACCACCACCCGTATGCCAAGTGCCTGGGCGGCACGCACGCCGGCCAGGCTGGAGATGCCGTTGTCGACGGTGATCAGCACGTCGGGGCGGCGCTCGGCTGCCACCTCCACGATCTCGGGCGTGAGCCCATAGCCGTATTCGAACCGGTTCGGCACCAGGTAGTCCACGTGCACCGCGCCCAACGCCCGCAGGGCGCGCACCGCCACCGCGCAGCTGGTGGCGCCGTCGGCGTCGAAGTCCCCCACCACCAACAGGCGCCGGCCTTCCACCACGGCCTCGGACAGGATCGCGACCGCCCGATCCATTCCCAGCAGCAGCGTCGCCGGCAGCAGCCGGTCCAGGCCAAGGGCCAGCTCCTCAGGCGTCTGCACGGCGCGGGCGGCATACAGGCGCCGCAACAGGGGATGCTCGGCACCGTTGCAGGTGAGCAGCGCGTCGGGACACGGACGGCGGCGGATGTGTGTTTGGGCGCCCACCCCGGTCACGACGTCCAGACCGGCGTCCGGCGCCAGAAACGCCAAATGCTGGAAGGTGCCGCTCGAAACCACTGGCCGCCTCCGGGCCACAACGCCAGGCGCTGCAGGCGACCGCGGCGCAACGCCCTCCAGAGGGGAGCGGCCCAGCGTTGCGCGAACAGTTCCGCGGCGCCTGCCTCGGTGATCGCCGGGAAAGAGATCAGGTGGGTGCCTGCCGTAGTTTGCTGCAGCCACGTTCCGCCATCGATCGGCACGCCGCAGCACTCCGTGCCGGCGCAACGGGCGAGCCCGCGGACCAAGGCAGCGTCGCCGCACAGCGACGCGAAGCGCGAGCTGCAGGAGTGCGGCAGCCGCCCCGCGCCGAAGAACCACACGCTGTTCACAGGGGGCGCGCCGCGAGCGTTGCGGGCGTCGTTGGGCTCACTGCCGTGAAGCAGCATCTGCACCTCGTTGAGCAATGCGCGCCAGCGCGGCGCCTCGGGGCCGGTCGGCAGGTGGGCGTGCACGTTGCGCCCGAGCACCGCACCCAGAGGCCTCGTACGGACCCTCGGCTCCGTGTCCAGACGCAGGTACCAGCGCTGCGGATGAGGGCACAGGAAGACCAACCCCCGGTCGGCGAAATGGGCATTCAGGGCCGCGCAATAGGCCTTCGCCTCGATCGCGGTGAGCGCGAGCTGCTCTGCACCGACCAGCAGCAGCCGATCCTGATCCGCCTGGAGATGGACGGGGTCGGACCGCAGCCACCAGCCATCGCCGGGCTCGCCGCCGTCGCCGAGCAGGCTCAGGGGCGCGATAGGGGCATCCGCGTCGGCTGCGGGCACCATGCCGAACTGCTCCAACAGCAACTCATCGCCATCGGCGCTGGACACCGCATACCGGTCCGAACGCGTCAGCAGCCGTTCCAACGCGGGGAATCGCGCCCCATCGGGATCCGCCTTCATGGTCTCGGCAAGTCCAGGGACCAGCAGCGTCAGCTCCACCATGGACGAGGATCATACCTGCGGGTTGCGCCTCTAGTCATTCACAAACTCAACGCAGAGGCGCCGAGATCGCAGAGAAAATCTGACTCGTTATTGCCTCGATGCCGCAACGATCCCACTTCAAATCAGCGCAGCTATGCGCTCATAAGGGGAGGAACCGAACTCTGTCCGTTCGACCTGGGCAGCCCAACCTGTATTTGCCTCGGCGTCTCTGCGCCTCCGCGTTCGAAGTTCAGTAGTTCTATGCGCAGCTGAACCTCAGCTCAGATTGTCCAGAATGGAACGCTTGACGGCATCCAGGGTCGCATCGATCGCTTGCATCGGCTGCACGCTCTGCGAAATGGCGGTGTCCGGGTCTTTGAGGCCGTGACCGGTGAGGGTGCAGACCACGGAGCTGCCCTCGGGGATCTTGCCCGCTCGGATATCGCGCATGGCGCCGGCCAACGATGCGGCCGAGGCCGGCTCGCAGAACACGCCTTCCTTCTGGGCCAGCAGGCTCTGGGCGGCAAGGATCTCCTGGTCGGTGCACTCGTCGAACCAGCCGCCGGATTCCTGCTGCACCTTCCAGGCGTAGTCCCAGGATTGCGGGTGACCGATGCGAATGGCGGTGGCGACCGTATCCGGATCGTCCACCATGTGACCGCGCAGGAATGGTGCGGCGCCCGCCGCCTGATAGCCCACCATGGTCGGCCGGTTGCCGACCACCGCGCCGCCGGCATAGCGGCAGTGGCCCTTGCAGTAGGCGCAGGCCTCGGTGACGTGCTCGCCGGACGCCGATGAGTATTCGCAGTAGCCGATCCAATGGGCGGTGATGTTGCCGGCGTTCCCCACGGGCAGACAGTGGAAGTCCGGCGAGCGTTCCAACTCCTCGATGATCTCGAAGGCCGCGGTCTTCTGGCCCTGGAGCCGGAACGGGTTGATGGAGTTGACGATGGTCACCGGCGCCTCTTCCGCCACCTGCTTGACCAGCTGCATGCCGGCATCGAAGTTGCCCTTGATCTGAATCACCGTCGCGCCGTGCATCATGGCCTGGGCGAGCTTGCCGAGAGCGATCTTGCCCTCGGGGATGAGCACGAACGACGTGATCCCCGCGCGCGCGGCATAGGCGGCCGCCGCGGCCGAGGTATTGCCGGTGGAGGCACAGATGATGGCGCGGCTGCCTTCCTCCACGGCCTTGGTCACCGCCATGGTCATACCGCGATCCTTGAACGATCCGGTGGGGTTCAGCCCTTCGTACTTGACGTAGATCTCTACGTCCTTGCCCAGTTCGCGCGGAATGTTGTGCAGCCGGATCAGAGGCGTGTTGCCTTCGCCCAGGCTGATGATGCGGGTGTCGTCGTGCACCGGCAGCCGGTCGCGGTACTTGTCGATGAGTCCGGTGTAACGGGGTCGAAATGGCATGGTCGCTTCTCGAGAGTGTATGGGCTGTGGATAGGTGCCGCGAAGCGCCACGCGCCTCCGGCCTCCTGCTCACTGCAGATATTCGAGCCGGATGCGGGTGATGGAGCCGGGGATGGACTCCAGGGCCTCGATGCGCGCGATGGCATCGTTCATGGCCCGCTCGCGCACCCGATGGGTCAGCATGATCAGCGGCACCGTGTCGGCATGTTCCCCGGGCTCCTTCTGGATCAGCGCCTCGATGCTGATGCCGTTGTCCCCGAGAATGCGCGCCACCTCGGCCAGCACGCCGGGCTTGTCCAGCGCCTGCATGCGCAGGTAATAGGCAGTCTCCACATCGTCCATTGGCAGGATCGGCAGATCCGACATGGCATCGGGTTGAAACGCCAAATGGGGCACCCGGTTCTCGGGATCGGCGGTGAGGGTGCGGGTGACATCCACGAGATCGGCCACCACCGCCGACGCCGTGGGCAGGGACCCGGCGCCGGCACCGTAGTAGAGGGTCGGCCCCACGGCATCGCCCTTGACCACCACCGCGTTCATGACGCCGTCCACGTTCGCGATCAGGCGCCGGTGGGGAATCAGGGTCGGGTGCACCCGCAGCTCGATGCCCCGCTCCGTGCGCTTGGCCACGCCCAGGTGCTTGATGCGGTAGCCGAGCTGCTCGGCGAAATCCACGTCCTCGCGGGTGACGTGACTGATGCCCTCGGTGTAACACTTGTCGAACTGCAGCGGCACGCCGAAGGCGATGGAGCCGAGGATGGTCAGCTTGTGGGCGGCGTCGATACCCTCGATGTCGAAGGTAGGATCGACTTCGGCATAGCCGAGTTGCTGCGCCTCAGCGAGGGCGGCATCGAAGCTGCGCCCCTTGTCGCGCATTTCGGTGAGAATGAAGTTTCCGGTGCCGTTGATGATGCCCGCCAGCCACTCGATGTGATTGGCGGCCAGTCCCTCGCGGATCGCCTTGATGATGGGGATGCCCCCGGCCACGGCGGCCTCGAAGGCCACCATGACGCCACGCTTGTGGGCCGCGGCGAAGATCTCGTTGCCGTGCATGGCAATCAGCGCCTTGTTGGCGGTGACCACATGCTTGCCGTTGGCGATGGCCTCGAGCACCAGCTTGCGGGCCGGATCGTAGCCACCGATGAGCTCGACGACGATATCCACCTCCGGGTCCTCGACCACCGCAAAGGCGTCGTCGCTCACCGTGACGCCCTCCAGGCTCTCGAGCCTGGAGGGGTCATACTCCCGGGCCGCGGCCCGGCTGACGACGATGCCACGGCCGGCGCGCCGGGTGATCTCCTCGGCATTGCGCTTGAGGACGTTGAAGGTGCCGCCGCCCACCGTGCCCAGGCCGAGCAGCCCCACTCTGACAGGTTTCAATGCTCTTCTCCCACCGCCTTCTTGATGATGCCGTCCTTGCGCAGCATGTTGCGGATGCCGCGTACCGCCTGACGCGTGCGGTGCTCGTTCTCGATCAGCCCGAAGCGCATATGATCGTCGCCGTATTCACCGAAGCCGATGCCCGGCGAGGCCGCCACCTTGGCGTCCTGCAGCAACTTCTTCGAGAACTCCAGGGAGCCAAGATGGCGGTAGGGCTCCGGGATCGGCACCCAGGCGAACATGGTGGCCTTGGGCGGCACCACGTTCCAGCCGACGGAGTTCAGCCCGGTGCAGAGCACGTCCCGGCGCTTGCGGTAGGTTTCGGCGATCTGCCGGACACAGTCCTGGGGACCCTCGAGCGCGGCGATGGCCGCCACCTGGATCGGCGTGAACATACCGTAGTCGAGATAGGACTTCATACGCGCCAGGGCCGCCACCAGCTTCTGATTACCGCACATGAAGCCCACCCGCCAACCGGGCATATTGTAGGTCTTGGACAGCGAGTAGAACTCCACCGCGATGTCCTTGGCGCCGGGGACCTGCAGGATGGACGGCGAGCGATAGCCGTCAAAAGTGATCTCCGCATAGGCCAGATCGTGCACCACCCAGATCTTGTGCTCCCGGGCGATGGCCACCACCTTCTCGAAGAACTCCAGCTCCACGCACAGAGCGGTGGGATTGGCGGGAAAGTTCAGCACCAGCATCTTCGGCTTGGGCCAGGAATCGCGGATCGCCTTCTCCAGCTCGGCGAAGAAATCCACCTCGGGCGTCAGCGGCACGTGGCGGATGTCGGCGCCGGCGATGACGAAGCCGTAGGGATGAATGGGGTAGGCGGGATTGGGCACCAGCACGGCGTCACCGGGTCCCACCGTGGCCAAGGCCAAGTGCGCCAGACCTTCCTTGGAGCCGATGGTGACGATAGCCTCGGACTCCGGATCCAGCTCGACGTCGAAGCGATCCCGGTACCAGTTGCAGATTGCCCGCCGCAGGCGCGGGATACCCTTGGAAACCGAATAGCGGTGGGTGTCGGGACGCTGCGCCGCCTGAACCAGCTTGTCGACGATGTGCTGGGGGGTGGGCTGATCCGGATTGCCCATGCCGAAGTCGATGATGTCCTCGCCGCGGGCTCGCGCCTTCGCCTTGAGCTCATTGACGATATTGAAGACGTAGGGCGGTAAGCGCTTGATTCTTGGAAACTCGTCCATTGGGGCAGGCCATCGGTTAGAAAAAGTGGCGGAACTTCATGTGGTTAAGGGTGAAAGCTCCACACCTTACTGGCAGGGCGGAAAACTGTCAATCGCCTCCCCGAATTCTGCCTTGCCGGGGCCACGGGGCGCCACTATCCTGGGCGCCACCGTGTCCGGTCCCCCGCCATGAAGCTCAGCGTCGACGACAGCAGCAGCGCCTATACCATCCGCGGCTACGGCGACGCCGAGGTGGTGATCAACGACGAGACCTTCCGCACCAGCGTGGTCGTGACCCCCAGACAGTTATTGCGAGACTGGGGACCGCAACGTTTTGAGGAACTCGATCAGGAACACCTTGCGGATCTGATGGCACTGGAGCCGGAGGTCATTCTGCTGGGCACCGGCGCGCGCACGCGCTTCCCCCACGGCCGGCTGCT
>Ga0209347_1003725_pt1 | contig 17171 bp, 14 predicted proteins | sample AutmiccommuBRH23_FD_187382 | JGI IMG/M metagenome (GOLD analysis project Ga0209347, IMG submission 187382) | Deep subsurface microbial communities from Mt. Terri, Switzerland - Autotrophic microbial communities BRH/23 (SPAdes) (version 2) | ecosystem: Environmental > Aquatic > Deep subsurface >...
GCGAAGGATGGAAAAATTTCGCGGATCACCCCGACCCTAACACCGGGTTCTGCAGTTACAACTTCGAAAAATGATGTAAACTACGTCGTTACGGAGTATGGTGTAGCCCAGTTGCGGGGGAAATCTGCTAAGCAACGAACGCAAGCATTGATTGCTATTGCTCACCCAGATTTCCGCGGCGAGCTAACGGAAGCTGCTAAAAATATGAACTTACTTTAGGAATATAGAAGTGAAGGAGAGATTTAATGACCAGAGCAGTGATTGTGAGTGCCGCAAGGACCCCTTTTGGCACGATGGGCGGGAGTCTTAAGGATATTGCCGCGGTTGACTTGGGAGCACATGTAATTCGGGAGGCTCTTAAACGAGCAGACCTTCCCGGGGACATTATCGATAATGTCCTAATGGGGATGGTTATCCAAGGTGGGGTAGGGCAAGTGCCCTCGCGTCAAGCGAGTATTAAAGCAGGACTTCCTGTGGAGGTCACCTCCGAGACAATCAATAAAGTTTGTGCCTCAGGGATGCGCGCAGTAAGCTTAGGCGAAACTATCATCCGTGCTGGAGATGCCGATGTCATTATTGCTGGAGGAATGGAGAGCATGTCAAATGCTCCGTTTGCCTTAAAAAAAGCCCGCTTTGGTTATCGGATGGGAAATGATAGTCTTCTGGACTTGATGGTCAATGATGGATTGTGGTGCGCTTTTCATAATGTTCATATGGCTGTTCACGGTTCGACAGTGGCCAAAGAGTATGGAGTTTCACGTGAAGATCAGGATGCCTTTGCGTTTCGTTCTCAACAATTAGCGTCTAAGGCCATCGAAGAGGGCAAGTTTGCCGAGGAGATCGCTCCATTGGAAATCCCACAGAGAAAAGGAGACTCTCTTTGGTTTACAGTCGATGAAGGGCCGCGTCGGGATACCACTCTGGCAAAGCTCAACTCATTACCACCTATTTTTGTCAAAGATGGAACAGTTACAGCAGGAAATGCACCGGGTGTTAATGATGGGGCAGGGGCGATGGTCCTGATGAGTGAGGAAAAGGCCCGTGAAATGGGTAAAAAGCCACTGGCAACAATTCTTGGGCATGCCAGCGTAGCCCAAGAACCAGCCTATATCGCCACAACGCCGGGCTTGGCAATTAATAAACTTCTCAAACAAAAAGGAATGACTATTCAGGATGTTGACTTAATAGAAGCCAATGAAGCCTTTGCAGCGGTCGCGTTAACGAGTCAAAAGATTGCTAAGTGGGATCCCTCTAAGGTCAACGTCAATGGTGGGGCTATTGCCCTAGGGCATCCGATCGGGGCGAGTGGAGCGAGAGTTATTATGACCTTGATTTATGAGTTGCGTCGTCGTGGTGGAGGAATTGGGATTGCTGCAATCTGTAGTGGAGCAGCGCAGGGCGATGCTATCATGCTTGAGATATACGGAGCTTAAAAGGGCAAAGGTGTAGAAATCGAAGGAGGAAAAACTGGATGGACTTTCAGTTGAACCAGGACCAACTGATGATGCAGAAGATGGTCCGAGATTTTGTCCAAGATGAAATCATTCCGGTAGCAATGCTAACCGATGAGACGCATGAGTATCCTTTAGAGACCCTTCGGAAGATGGGTGAACTCGGACTCATGGGAATTCCTATCCCTGAGGAATACGGCGGTGCTGGCTCAGACTTCTTGTCCTATATTATAGCGATCGAAGAAATTGCTAAGGGATGCGCTTCGACAGCGGTGATTTTAGCAGTTCATACATCAGTGGGAACGTTCCCTATTCTTTATTTTGGGACAGAAATGCAAAAACAATACTATTTGCCTAAGCTGGCTAGTGGACAATTTATCGGGGCGTTTGCGTTAACAGAGGCCAATGCTGGCTCAGATGCGTCGAGCTTAAAAACCATGGCAGTACGTCAAGGAGACCATTACATCCTGAATGGAACAAAACGCTTTATCACCAACGCCGGTTATGCAGATGTATATTTAGTTATGGCCTCCACAGATCGAGCAAAAGGGCCCCATGGGGTCACTGCTTTTCTGGTGGATAAAGATACGCCTGGCTTTAAAGTTGGGAAAAAGGAAGAGAAGATGGGACTGAATGGCTCCGCAACTTGTGAATTGATCTTTGAAGACGCTAGGGTGCCAGTGGGAAACCTTCTGGGAGCAGAAGGGCAAGGCTTCAAAGTTGCGATGTCTCTACTGGATGGTGGACGGATCGGAATTGGTGCCCAAGCCTTGGGAATCGCCGAGGCGGCGTTTGAAGCAGCACTCGCTTATTCACAAGAACGAATACAGTTTAAACAACCCATTGGCAACTTTCAAGGGATTCAATTCATGCTTGCCGATATGGCAACTCAAATTGAAGCGTCGAAGCTACTAGTTTATCAGGCGGCTTCACTTCGAATGGCCGGGCTTCCCTATGCTAAACAAGCCTCGATGGCTAAAATGTTTGCCAGTGATACCGCAGTCAAGGTGACGGCCGATGCTGTGCAAATTTTCGGGGGGTATGGGTATTGTAAAGAGTATAAAGTTGAACGCTATATGCGGGATGCCAAGATCACCCAAATTTACGAGGGAACTAACCAGATTCAGAGGGTTGTTATTGCGAAGCATTTGAGAAAATGAGAGACGAAAATGGAGGAATAAGTTATGAAAACAATTATGGTTATAGGTGCGGGACAAATGGGGGGCGGAATCGCCCAAGTCGCCGCTCAAGCAGGCTACTCTGTGATTTTAAATGACATTAAGGATGAATTTATCATGAGGGGTTTCGGCATAATCCAGAAAAATCTCAAGCGCAGTGTCGAAAAAGGAAAATTGACGGCGGAGGATATGGAAATCATCTTAAGTCGTATCACAAAATCGACCTCCTTGCAAGATGCCGCTGTGGTCGATTTAGTCATCGAAGCCGCGGTAGAGAATATGGCCATCAAAGCCCAAGTGTTCTCTCAACTCGACGCCATTTGCCCTGAGCACACGATACTTTCGACCAATACCTCCTCATTGCCGATCACTGAGATAGCAGCATTTACTAAACGTCCGGATCGAGTGATTGGAATGCATTTTATGAATCCCGTTCCTGTGATGAAGCTTGTCGAGGTGATTCGTGGTTTGGCCACCAGCGACGAAGTCTATAAAACGGTTGAGACCTTAAGCCTGGCAATGGGCAAAACACCTGTGGAAGTTAATGATGCTCCCGGATTTGTCGCGAATCGTATCTTAATTCCCATGCTTAATGAAGCCATTTTTACCCTATACGAGGGCATAGCTACAGTTGAAGCGATTGATAATGTCATGAAATTAGGCATGAATCACCCCATGGGGCCATTGGCTTTAGCAGATTTAATCGGACTGGACACTGTGCTATCTATTACAGAAGTTCTCCATGAAGGTCTCGGCGATAAGTATCGACCCTGCCCGTTACTTCGTAAATACGTTAAAGCGGGTTGGTTGGGACGTAAATCTGGACGAGGCTTTTACAATTACGGTGAATAAAAAAAGATCCTGTCCATTAAGAAGGTCCAAGTCACGAGACAGAGACAGGATCAAAGAGGAGGATATAAGTGGAGTATACAAACCTATTACTCGAACAGAACGGTGCAGTCGCCATTCTGACCATCAATCGACCCAAAGCCCTAAATGCTCTCAATAGTGACACATTATCGGAACTGTCCACCGTGCTCGATGAGTTGGGGAGGGATTCCAGTGTCAAAGTCGTAGTCCTCACAGGCAGTGGAGAAAAGGCCTTTGTAGCAGGAGCCGACATATCCCAGATGAAAGACTTTAACGCCTTAGAAGGTAGGCGGTTTGCCCAATTAGGGCATGCTACCTTCCGCAAACTTGAGCTGATGCCCCAGCCCGTAATCGCTGCCATCAACGGATTTGCCTTAGGGGGAGGGTGCGAGCTAGCCATGGCCTGCGATCTGAGGATTGCCAGTGAAAATGCTAAGTTTGGCCAACCAGAAGTTACCTTAGGGCTGACCGCCGGATTTGGGGGCACCCAGCGCTTACCTCGCTTAGTCGGCACAGGAATCGCCAGTGAATTACTCTTTAGCGGAGATATCATTGATGCCAACGAAGCATATCGAATAGGCTTAGTCAATCGAATCTATCCATTAGAGACCCTCAAGGAAGAAGCACTAAAGCTTGCCAATCGTATCGCAGGACGAGCACCTGCAGCTGTACAGCTCAGTAAAAGTGCAATTCAGCGGGGCATGAATATGGACTTAGACAGCGCACAAGCCTACGAAGCAGAAGTTTTCGGTCTAACCTGTAGTACCCAAGATCAAAAAGAAGGATGTACGGCCTTTTTAGAAAAACGCAAACCCGTGTTTGAAGGAAAGTAATATCAGTGAACTCGTTCAACTAAAGTTGAACATCGAGTCTTCGGTGGGGGACTCTACCCCCACCGAAGCGGAGCCGGGGGTACCACTCCCACTTGTAGAAGTGGGAGTCTTACGATTGGATAAAATGTGAATCCGAAGAAAAGGATTGGCAAACGAGAGGATGGATTGGAATGATCTTTGATTTAACCCAAGATCATATCATGATGCGGAAAATGGTGCGTGATTTTGCAGAGAAGGAGTGCGCACCAGGTGCAGAAGAACGGGATGAGACGGAAGAATTTTCAGTCGAGATATGGAAAAAATGTGGAGAACTCGGCTTAGCTGGGGTTACTTTCCCAGAAGAGTATGGTGGGGTCGGGGCTGACTACATCTCTTATGCTATCACAGTCGAAGAACTATCTCGGGTCGATGCCTCTGTCGGGGTCACAATTTCTGCCCACGCAAGCTTATGTGCCAATCCGATCGCAATGTTTGGAACTGAAGAGCAAAAGCTGAAATACTTGACTCCGCTAGCTACTGGCGCAAAACTCGGAGCGTTCGGTTTGACCGAGCCCATGGCAGGTTCAGATGCTTCAGGGACACGAACAACGGCGGTTCGAGATGGCAATGACTACGTTTTGAATGGTAGTAAAATCTTTATAACTAATGCCAATTATGCAGATGTATATGTCGTTACAGCTCAGATGGATAAGAGCAAAGGAAATAAAGGAATTGCCGCCTTTATCCTTGAAAAAGGAATGCCTGGCTTCAGCTTTGGTAAAAAAGAGAAAAAGATGGGGATTCGTTCCTCAGCCACCTATGAATTAGTGTTCGAAGATGTTCGGGTTCCCGCTGAAAATTTACTTGGAGCAGAGGGACAGGGGTTTAAAATCGCGATGCAGACCCTTGATTATGGCAGAATCGGCATAGCCTCTCAAGCCTTAGGGATTGCTCAAGGCGCCTATGAACAGGCCCTAAAGTATACCAAAGCAAGAGAGCAGTTTGGCAAACCCATCTCTGCTTTTCAGAATACACAATTTAAGTTGGCGGATATGGCTACCCAAATTGAGGCTGCACGACTGCTCGTCTATCAATCTGCTTACCTGGCATCTGAACATAGACCCGTTGGCAAGGCATCCGCAATGGCGAAGCTATTCGCTTCCGAGACAGCGATGGCAGTAACTACCATGGCAGTACAGCTCCATGGCGGATATGGATATACCCGTGAATATCCCGTGGAGCGCATGATGCGGGACGCGAAAATTACGGAGATTTACGAAGGAACCAGTGAGATTCAACGCATTGTAATCAGTAGTCATATTCTTAAAGATTAATACGGTGATAGAGCTTCACATTCTATGAATTTAGAATTGTGAAGTACGAAGTACATTTTGTGCTTTGCTATATAACAAGCAAAAGAAAAGTATTTGCTTGTTATGTTTGTTATGTTTGTTATGTTTGTTATGTTTGTTATGTTTGTTATGGTAGTATGAAGGTATTAACGTTTACGAGCCCCCGCTTGACAACAAGAGGGGGTCTTGAAACTGGATAAAAAGAAATTGCTACAGCCTAAGAATTAGCTAAATAGAAAGGAGATAAAAATATAATGAGAGAGGTTGTTATCGTCAGCGCAGTGCGTACTCCGGTAGGTTCTTTTTGTGGTGCATTAGGGCAAATATCTGCTGCGGAGTTAGGAGCACTTGTTCTAAAGGAAGCAATCCAAAGAGCTGGAATTACTGCAGATCAAGTTGACGAGGTTATTTTAGGGAACGTACTTCAGGCTGGTCTAGGCCAGAATCCCGCTCGTCAAGCGGCCATAAAAGCAGGGATTCCCCAGGAAGTGCCTTCTTGGACGCTAAATAAAGTATGTGGATCCGGACTTAAATCGATTGTTTGTGCCGCTCAGAGTATTATGGTGGGAGATGCAGATATTGTGGTTGCAGGTGGAATGGAGAGCATGTCCTTAGCTCCCTATTTACTTCCCAAGGCCCGTACAGGATATAGGATGGGCAATGATACCATGGTCGATTCTATGATTCAAGATGGATTGACTGATGCATTTAACAACGTTCACATGGGTATAACGGCAGAAAATATTGCTGAGCAGTTCGGGATTTCTCGTGAGGATCAAGATAATTACTCAGTGGTTAGCCAAAATCGTGCTGAGGCTGCTATTAAAGCTGGTAAGTTTTCTGAGGAAATCGTACCCGTGTCCATTCCTCAACGTAAAGGGGATCCGGTCGTAGTCTTCCAAGACGAATTTCCTCGTTTTGGAGCAACCTATGATGGCGTCGCAAAACTACGGTCCGCATTTAAAAAGGATGGAACTGTAACGGCTGCCAATGCTTCGGGGATTAATGACGGGGCAGCTGCTCTAGTCGTCATGGCCAAGGAGAAAGCAGAGCAACTTGGCTTGACTCCTTTGGCAACAATTACCTCCTGGGCCTCCGCGGGCGTGGATCCCCTGATTATGGGCACAGGTCCTATCCCTGCAACCCGAAAAGCCTTAGAAAAAGCTGGCTTAAGTATCGAAGATATTGATCTCGTGGAAGCCAACGAAGCATTTGCTTCACAAACCTTGAAAGTGGCTAGAGACTTAGAACTTGATATGGAAAAAACGAATATCAACGGAGGAGCGATTGCTTTGGGGCATCCGGTAGGTGCTTCAGGAACCCGAATTCTTGTTTCATTACTTCATGAAATGAAGCGTAGCAAAGCGCACCGTGGCTTAGCTACGTTGTGTATCGGTGGAGGTCAGGGTATCGCGCTTATAGTGGAACGTTAATTATTTGATATAAACTTGATCCTTGTTGTCAGTAAACTTGTTCAACTATAGTTGACATTGAATCTTCGTGGGATAAGTTCGTATGGGATAAGTTACGTATGGGAAAAATTACAGGTAAACAAGGTAGGCGAATTAGCAAATAATTCACCTACCTTTTTCTTTTGGGCATTGGCTTTTCTGGACTTTTTGACCCATCTTTTTATTAATATTGGACAATGCTTTAGCTTACCGTTAGAATTGATAAGGGATAAGAAGATATACTTAATAGACGATAGACAGTTTGGAAGATAGAGGAGATGATTACAATGGGCAAAAAAATCGACCTAAGGATACCGCCGCGTCAACCAGTTTGGAATATATGGCAAGGGTTGCTGGTAGTGTCGATTGTGACGTTAATTGAATTTCCCCTCGGATGGTTGGAGACTCCTAAGGAATTAGATTCTGTTCGCGGGGTACTTAACTTTATCGGGGTTGGCTTAGGAGATGCCTTTGTCTACTTAATCGTAATTGGACTATTTCTGAAGATTATCCGTCGGCCGTTTACAGACCTAGGGTTTGTTAAACCTCAAAAAAAATTCCTGGTCTTGGGATTTATTGTAGGAGTATTATTATTTGTGGGCATCGGTCTCTTAGGAAACCTATTGACAAAATTACTAGGAACACCGGCTCCTCAGAGTTTTACCGTGGCAATAAAAGGGGCAAACTATTCATGGGAATTTGCACTTCTCACGATCTTAGGAGGAGTTATTGCTCCGATTAAGGAAGAGATGCTTTTTCGTGGCCTAATGTATCCACCGCTTCGTCAGGCCTTTGGAAAAGGTAAAGGAATTTTGCTCGCAGGAATCTTCTTTGCCACATTGCATTTAGAAATGGTGCGCTTCATACCCTTATTTATTGGTGGAGTCGTGCTCACTTGGTTATACGAGCGTTCTTCCAGTATTTGGCCGGCTATAGTAGCCCATGGGACTTGGAATATTTTAATGGCAGTTGCCCTGTGGATTCAGCGCTATTAATGGCTGGATTCAGGGCAGTGAACATAAGAAGGAGATATCATGAACAATAAATTGAATCACAATCTTTTGGGTGAGACGTCCGAAATTGAGTGTTTGCGTCTCATCACAGATGGCTCAGGGATAGGGTATCAAAACGGTATTGCAACCTTCGTGCCGGGACTGTTGCCTGGAGAAATTGGGGAAATAGCAGTATATGAAGCTAAGAAGAAGTGGCAGCGCGCCCATCTTCAGAGGGTTACTAAGCGTTCCCCCCTGCGTCTCGATCCGCCTTGCACTGTCTTTGAACAGTGCGGAGGATGCCAGCTTCAGCATACAACCTACGAAGAGACCCTTTTATGGAAGCAACGCTGGGTTGCGGATGCACTCAAGCGAATCGGAAAAATCAACGTGGAGGTCAAACCCACGATCGGAATGGAACAACCTTGGCGCTATCGAAACAAGGTACGTCTACACCGTAAATCCGACGGACAATTGGGATACTACAAGGAAAAATCCCAAGCTCTTGTCGACTTTCAAGATTGCCTCCTCCTAAGTGAACGCATGAATCGTTGGATACGATTGACGGGAGAATTCTTAGCCGGTAGTTATCCAGAAATACATACCTTGACCTTCCGTGAAAACACGAAGAACGAAGGACTCCTATTATTAGAAGGAACCCTAACGAAAATCCTTTCTGCAGAAGAAAATCCGGAATTCTTTGAGACTCTTTTCGAGCAAGGACTACGTTCCGTTTGGGGGACCGACGAAGAAGGGAGTTTAGTCCTGATCTGGGGTGACGAAGATTTTAGCCAAACTATTCTCGATCTGACCTTTGAGGTGTCCCCCTTATCTTTTTTGCAAGTCAATTCACAGCAAACCGATGTCCTCTACAAACTCGTTTTAAGTTTGGCCGCTCTGACCGGAGAAGAAATTGTCTGGGATCTTTATTCAGGGATAGGAACCCTAACCTTAGCTTTAGCAGCACAGGCTAAGAAAGTAACGGGTATTGAAGAAAATCCATATGCCGTTGAAAACGCGATTCAAAATGCCGTTAATAATCACGCAATAGGTCACGTCGAATTCCTGAAGGGAAAAGTTGAACAACGGATAATGAAGATAGAAGAACATCCAGATGTGGTGGTCTTAGACCCCCCGCGCGCAGGGCTGCATCCTGAAGTTGTGCAACGCTTACTAGAGCTAAAGCCCCAACGTATCATCTATGTGTCTTGTGATCCAGGGACTCTAGCTCGGGATCTGGGTGTGCTGACTCAGGGGGGATATAGGGTAGATAGTGTGCAACCGGTGGATATGTTTCCGTGGACGATGCATGTGGAGTGTATAATAATGATGACGAATAGTGGTTTGAAGGGCAAATAAGGTAGGCCAACCACTATATGTAGTGGTTTTTACACAAAAAATGTGCAAAAAACGGGCTGAAAAAGTGCATTTTTTGCTCCCTAAAAAAGAGTTAAAATATAGATGACATCGTAGAATTTCTGTGAGATGGACAGGCGCAGCGCCGATGGCAATGGAGAGACCCAAAAACAATACGCATATCCTGCAATAAATGTTTTCTACGGAAGGCATCCAATAAGCCTAAGACGGGGTTCTACCCGTCCTGGGCTTTTGTTTTTTCTGAAATTATGGCCACCGGAAAAGAATGGGGCGTTCCCCCTTGCGGGTGTATAAGCATATCATAGTCTATATTGTTTACAATGCCTTATTCTTGCAGGAGGAATGAATTCAGCGATGTTTTTTGAACGTGAAGACTGGAAGTTATTCAGAAATATGGATACATTGCCCAAAAGTAAACTGTCGATGCTGGTTTGCAAGGAATTAGCGGACAATGCGCTGGATACATGCGGCGGCTGTGAAATCGGTTATGAGGGCGGTTTTTTCTATGTCAAGGATCGCGGGCCCGGCCTGGATCCGGAGATGTTTTCCATCAGCAGGCCGCTAAGGTCCTCCAAATATCTGAGACTGCCCACCAGAGGGGCGCTGGGGAACGGACTGCGCGTGGTGGTCGGGGCGGTGGTCGCGTCGGGCGGTGAGCTATATGTTTCCACCAGAGGCAAAAATTATAAGATTAATTTCCAAAACAACGGCTTAGCCCTACCGGAAAGCTTAAGTGATTATCACGAAGCGGGGACAAAAATCAGCTTTACTCTAGGCGAAATGCCTATCATTTTAGCCTGGGCGCACATGGCGATAGAATATGCCAGAGGTGAAACCTACCGGGGGAAGACCTCGCCCTATTGGTATACCAGCGAGAACTTCTTTGAATTATTTCAATCATTCAGCGGATCGGTTAGGGAACTGATCGCCCAATTTGACGGCTGCACCGGTGGAAAAGCAGGGAAAATAGCCCAAAAATATCTCAAAACGCCCGCCGATAACTTAAGTTTTGAAGAAACGGAAGCGTTTTTGGCTGAACTCAGAGCCTTGGTGAAAAATGTTAATCCGGAGAGGCTGGGGCGTATCGGCGAGCTGGGCGGCTGGAGCGGCTATTGTAAATCAACCGGCACTTTTAAGGTCAGGACAATCAAAGGGGAACACGAGGCGGAACTACCGTTTGTCCTTGAAGTGTACGCCGACATTGCCGATGCGCCCCATATAACGGTACTGCTCAACAAATCCCCGGCTACCGGCGAGATCAATGTCTACCACAGCAAAAATGAGCTGAGTATTTTCGGCTGCGGATTATTCCATAGGATTACACCTATTTCTGCAGGGACCTGATCGGCAGTTATGAAGCGGAACACGGCGACATCCCGCTGATGTACCGGGATGAGCGGGGGACGCTGTATCATCCCCATTGCGGCGAAGATATTTCCATCGGCACGATAGCGGTGGAAAATTATCATAAGCTCGCCTGGACGTTCAATAAAGTCCTGTACATTGAAAAAGAAGGCTTCTTCAATGTGCTCAAAGAAAAGAAAATCCCCGAGAAATATGATATGGCCTTACTCACCAGTAAAGGCTATGCCAGCCGGGCGGTCAAGGATTTACTGGACGCGATCGGGGAAAATTCCGGGGAAGAGATCACCTTTTTCTGCATTCATGACGCGGACGCCTATGGCACGACCATCTATGACACCCTGCAAAATGAAACCGGAGCCAGACCCGGTCGAAAAGTGAAAATCATCAATCTTGGGTTAGATCCTGAAGAAGCCGTCGCCATGGGGCTGGAAATCGAAAAGGTAGTGAAATCAGGTCGCAAAAAGGGCGTGGCGAGCTATGTTGATCCCGTGTGGGAGAAATGGCTGCAGGAGTGCAGGGTGGAACTGAACGCCATGAGTACGCCGCAGTTTCTTGCCTGGCTGGAGGGGAAAATCCAATTGTACGATAAAGGCAAAGATACCGCCCGCTAATATCATGCAGAAGAGCCTGGAGCACAGCCTGCATGATAAACTCGGCCAAAAGATTGCGGCAGAAATATTGGAACAAAATCACTATGCCGATCAGGTAGCGGAGCGGTCCGACAGGTTAAACAATGCTGCCTTGACAGTCAAACCCGTTTAGCGGAGACGGTGCAAGCGGAACTCAAGAAGGAGCCGGTCAATCGATGGAAGGACGTCGTGGAGACCGTGTCCGAGGAAATGATTAAAATTGCCGCTTTTAAGATTTACTAAGCTAGCTTAGTAAATCTTAAAACAGCCAAATTTTCAAATAGAGTACCTTTAGGCAATTCAACTCCAGGAAAGCTTCCTGCCGCAAAACTCATGAGTGTTGCCGACCTAACCGAAAAGGAACTAAATGCTGAGTAAGTAAAAGGATATGAGGATTTCCTACAGGGAAATACCAAGTCCGTATCGGAAACTTTCGCAGATATCCGTAAAGATTATGGGATGTGAAATACAAAGTAGTTTCTACGAAACAAGCGGTTATCGATTTGAGGGGTATATATAAATATATTGCATTTACCTTGTTCGAACCTGAGCTAGCGGCAGGACAACTGATAAGGATCGAAAAGGGAAACTAAATGAATAGGTTATTTAAAGGCATCGAATTCGATGCCTTTAGAACACAAGAAAATACGATATACTTGTCGCCAAGGGAGTATCAGCCTCAGCGGCATCTTTTTTGTATCCTTAGGGCATGTGGAGTGCCGGGGCTGCCATAATATTTACGAACGCATATAACTAATGTGAGATTATTGTTGGAGAGGGGCTAAATATAATTGGTACTCAACTTTCGCAGAGCGAAAGTTTGCTTAGAACCTAGGCGTTAAAGGAAAAAGTACTCCACCAATATGCTCATTGACATAGAAAACACCCCATTTCTTTGGTATAGTGAATTTGTCCAGAACCCACTACCAAATAGAAAAAGAGGTGTCTTCTACTTGATAATGATAGCGCAAAAGGAACAGAAAAATCAACTACCAAAAGAGATTCAACCGGCATTTAAGGAATTAAAAGTTCTGAAACATCTAAGAAACTCAGGTTTTAAGAAGAAATTCGGTTTTAGTTGTTCCTATCTCTTCCAAGTAATTTTTGTTTTGATTTTCCACCACAAAAACTGGTTTCGCCTTCTTGAAACTGAGAGAGGTGAGTTGTTCCCTGGCAAGGCGCCGTTTATCGTTTCTTAAACCATTCAGGATATGCTTGGCGTAGATTCCTTACCGCTTTAAGTTCGGAAATGGTTAAAAAGGTCTGTTCATTAACTTCTAGTCATCGAGTGACTGTATTTATTGTTGATGATTTCATGTATGAGCGAAACAGGAGTAAGGCCGTTGAACTCCTCGCGAGGTGTTGGGATCACGCTAAAGGCTGTTACTATCATGGATTTCGCATGCTCACGTTAGGGTGGTCGGATGGACATACGTTCATCCCCGTCGATTTCTCCTTGCTTAGTTCAACAAAATCCCAGATTAACGGGATTTCAGACAGGATTGATAAACGTACATCGGGTTATAAACGGCGTACCGAAGCGTTACGACGATCCACAGAGTTAGTTCCACTGATGCTTGATCAGGCTTTGGCATCCGGAATGGCAGCTTCTTATGTTTTAATGGATAGCTGGTTTACCTTCGCTCCCCTGATTCGGGAGATTACTCAGTGTGGCTTGGATGTCATCGGTATGGTTAAAGCTACAAATCAGCGTTATTTAGTGAACAGCAGGAAGTTATCGCTTAAAGAGCTTTATAGTGTTGCAACACCGGCACAAGGGAAAAACAAAGGAGTTCTTCGTTCCATCCGTACTCAGATGTCACCTGGGATACCCATGGTCATCGTGTTTGTCCGTCATCGAACTAAGAAAAATGAATGGTTAGCGATCTTGAGTACCGATTGGAGCTGCGAAAGTTGAGGTAGTGAATAAGACTAAAAATGCTTCTATTTGCTCTAATACGACAGTATGATCAAAAAATAAAAGTCTTAATGGTTGAGCCGCATGAGACTCCTTATGTTGCGGAGATCGGCAATGATCTTGCCTCCATGCAGAAAGCGGTTGGAGGGAACATTCAGGCGGTAGATTTAGCGTCCTATGTTTCCCTTGTCTGCAATGAAGAAGACAAGCTGTTAGAAACGGAGGGCAACCGCTCCCTGGGCAATGACATCCTCGTCGGCAACTTTTTTATTGCGGGTAGTGGATTGGTTCCACATGGCGGTTGCCAAAAATCACAAGTATGCGCAATATTCCCTTGCCGGACTCTACTATCATGGTTACGGCGTAGAGCAGAGCTATGAAACCGCCTTTGATTTATATAAAAAATCTGCAAGACAGAAAAATCCCTATGCTTCCTATGAGCTTGCCAAAATGTACCGGGATGGTATCGGTGCCGAGAAGAATATGGAGAAAGCCGATGAGCACTTCCAAAAAGCGTTCACCGGCTTTTTAGTATTGGAAGCCCAAAGCAAGGACGACAAGCTCCAGTACCGTCTCGGTCAGATGCTCTATACCGGAACAGGTACCGAGAAGGATATTGCTGCTGCCATCACATACTTTGAAAAAGCAGCGAAGCTCGGAAATGTCAACGCCCAGTATATGCTCGGCAAGATTTATCTTGAAACGGACAGTGAACATGAAAATGTAGAAAAGGCATTGCAGTGGCTTGGTAAAGCTGCGGATAATGGAAATGCTCTCGCGCAGTATGCCATGGCAAAGCTCTACCTCAAAGGAAGCCATGTGGAGAAGGACATCCAGAAAGCTGTAGAACTGCGTTCAAATCCATATGTACCTCTGAGATTGAACCCACCTGCAAAAAAGGTGGCTTTTTTTTGTCGGTTGGGCAAGCGAAAACGCTGATGGGATATAACTGTCACTTGCCTTGCCAGAAATGATTATCACGGCTACAACTCAGTAATTTTTTCTTTGTAGATCTTAATTTTTTCGTCTAGGTTTTTTAGATTGGACTCCCATTTTTTCTTTTCTGCAAGGACGAAAAGACGGTGTTTTTCCAGTATGCCCAATCGTTCATGCAGAGTGGAGTCGCCTTCATACCGTAACGCTGCATATTGCTTAATGTGCTTAATGGACATACCGGTTTCTTTCAGTCTCTTAATAAAGAGAATCCAATTAACATCTGCTTCTGTATAACGACGCCTGCCAGTAGCATCATGTTCGACGATGATAAGCTGCTCTTTTTCATAGTAACGCAATGTGTGAATGCTTAAATTTGAAATGGCAGAGAACTCTCCAATGGAATAACTCATTTTATTCACCTTTATAAATATGAAATTATGCTTGACCTAGAGCTAACTCAAGGTTATATGCTTTTACTATACTAAAATGAAATAGGCGGATTAGCAAAGTAACCCGCCCCTTCCCGAACCGTACAAGCGACTTGTCACCGCATACGGCTCTCCATATTCCAAATGGGTTATCGTCGTTTCAGCTGATTAAGCTGGAACCTGTCAGCTTCGACATTGGCAAAGCAATGTTCGCAAAGGGGTATCTGACGCCGGTTGATGTTCAGCATGACAGTGACAATCGGTGAATAGGGTTTGTCGAGCTTCTTCTTCGTTTTCCTATGATACATGCTGACATTGGAATGCGGATTGCCGCAGATGTAGCATACACGGGCAAGCAGGTCCGTCAAGTTAAACTTGGGCAAGTAGAATGTTTTAACGGCTGACTTGATTTTGGCGAAGAAGTCCTTTTTTCTTGCAAAAGATTTGTACAGTGCCAGACTGACAGAACAGGCTTTACCTTTAGCATTTGTGTAATTGACCAAAAGAGCTTTGCCGTACCGAGCGAACACTTTCTTCATGCTGATATCGAATTTGCGCGCCAGAGTTTTAGCTATCGAAAATTGCACGATGTATTGGATGCGCGAACCCTTATAGAAGTTGGCGCAACCGCGTTGCTGAGTCAGGAGTCCACGGAGTGCCTGGTTGCCGTACTTGATGATTTCTTCCGGAGATTCTCTAAGGAGGCGAGTAATGCCAATGGGATAACCGTTGCCTTTACACATACCGTTTTCATGTAGCTTTTTCAGGATACCCTCCATATTCATATAGATACGGAGGGTTGGGTCAAAAGGGTTGCTTTGAAATTTGCTGTGTTTGACAGCGCCCTTGCGGATGATGTATCCGAGAAAGGTCACGTCATTATCTGCGGCATGTGTGATTTTGGTTTTCTCGTCGCTTAACCTTAGGCAGAGTTCGTTTTTCAGGAACTCTTTGATTTTCTGCTTCAAGTCAACAGCATAGGCATTAGGCGCAATCAGGCCAATCAGAAAATCGTCGGCGTATCGCACATACTTCACTTTGCGGAAACTGGGGTCGTATCTGTCACTGGACGGGAGGTTTTCCACTTCACACTTCAGGTGCTTAACGGTTTTCGGGTCGCTACCATTTTTGACTGCCTTTCTGTAAAGGTATCTTGCCTTAGCGTAGTCAGGGTTTTGCCTGCGGTAGTCACCTTTGGTGTCCATCTCGATAATGCTTTCCATAAATCTGTCCAGCTTATCGAGATAGATGTTGCAGAGTATGGGGCTGCAACAGGAACCCTGTGCGTTTCCAGTTTTGGTTCCATGGTAAACGCGCTGCATGTCGAAGTAACCGGCCTTGAGTATCTTATTTACAAGCCGGATGAATCGTTCGTCGTTGATACGCTCACGAAGTACCGTTTCGAGTGTGCGATGGTCAATTTCATCAAAGCAGGCGGAGATGTCGCCCTCAATAAACCAAATCGTACCTCTCCACGTCTCTACCTCGGCTATGGCGCTTTGAGTGGACCGTTTTGGCCGGAAACCGTGAGAGAGGTTAGAGAAGGTAGGTTCGTAGATGCACTCCAGGATAATGCGGATAGCCTCCTGAACCAGCTTGTCCTTTCCATTTGGAAAGCTGAGCTTGCGCATTTTACCATTGCTTTTAGGTATCATCGTTGTTCTGTTTGGCTGAGGTTGGTAGGACTCGTTGCGCATGGAAGCGATAAGTTCCGTAATCCATTCCTCGCAAAAGCCATGCAGGGAGGTGCCATCAGCGCCGGAGGTTTCTGCTCCGTCGTTGGACTTCACGGAGTTGTAGGCAACGATGTACAAGTCACTGTTGTAGAACAAGCGATAGAGGTCACTGTTGACATAGCAATGGTCGGTATTGTTTCGACGGCGATAACCTTCCAATCTTTCCATAAGTTTTGATTGCTCCATTCAAAGCAACTCCTCTCAAAATTGGAGCTTGGAGTACTGCCCCCCTTCACCATGTGCCTTCCATTACAGAAGGCCGTTAGGCTACTATTAGGGCTCTCTGCCATATGCCGAGAACGGCACTTAGGCAGGTCACGTTTGACGCTCCATATAGTGTCTCCATACGTAGGTATCCGGTTGGTCTATACCCTGCTTACCGCAGGTGCGTCAATGGGCCTGCTTATACCCAATCCTTTTTATATTGGGGATACCCATTGATACCGGGGTTAATTCCGGCAGCGCCTCAAGCCACAGACCCGGATTCAGCCCATAGGCTTTACCATATATGGCCTGACTCGCCAGGCTACTCGACAGCAATTGCAGTCTAATCCTGACTTTACCGACATGCTGTTGTCCCCCAGAGGCTTTCGCATAAAGTTAGTCGGTTGTCTTACATCGCAATGCAGGAGCGATGATTTCTAGGAAATATATATGAAGCGCACAACGTGCGCAC
>Ga0209347_1003726_pt1 | contig 17156 bp, 19 predicted proteins | sample AutmiccommuBRH23_FD_187382 | JGI IMG/M metagenome (GOLD analysis project Ga0209347, IMG submission 187382) | Deep subsurface microbial communities from Mt. Terri, Switzerland - Autotrophic microbial communities BRH/23 (SPAdes) (version 2) | ecosystem: Environmental > Aquatic > Deep subsurface >...
CTACACCAAGGCCAAGGAGGCTATGCTCGAGCGCACCAACATTCCCGAGGCGCCGTGGTGGGTCGTCGAGGCGGTCGACAAGAAGCGCGCGCGCCTCAACTGCATCAGCCACCTGTTGAGCTCGATCCCGTACAAGGAGGTCGAGCGCGATCCGATCGCGCTTCCCAAGCGCGATCATCACCCCGACTACATCCGCGGGCCGATCCCGCAGAATATGTACGTGCCGTCGGAGTACTGAAGGCGCAGACGCGCGAGGGAAGGAATTCGCGACAAGGCGTCCGCGGCAGGTATGCGGCGGATGTCTTGCGCCTACTTCTTGTCGGTGTCGAAGAGCTGCATGGCATTGCCCGACAGCACGCCGCCGGTTATGCCGATGTCGATGAAGGGGGCGGCGTTGGCGATGCGGCGCGAGCTCACGTCGATCTGGCCGATCTTGGTTGCGAGCTGATCGATCGAGGCGGCGTAGACGAGGCGCTCGAAGCCGCACCAGATGATGGCTCCCATGCACATGGGGCAGGGCTCGCCTGACGCATAGATCGTCGTTTGCTTGAGCTCCTCGGGCTCGTGGCCGCTGAGGAAGTTGCGGATTGCCATCATTTCCGCGTGCGCGGTGGGATCATGCAGCCGCTTGGTGCTGTTGTTGCCGAGGGCGAGCACCTTCCCGTCGCGAACGATGATCGCGCCGAAAGGATAGTCGCCTTCCTTGGCTTGATCGATGGCGAGCTGCATTAGCTCGGCGTCGGCCTGCGTCGCGGCGACGCGCTCGGAGCGTGCGTGCGCATCCTGCGTCAACGCGGCTGTGACGAGGAACGTGCCGCCTGTGAGCAACGTACGTCTGTCCATTCAGTGCCCTCCCTGCACGCCGGACGCCACCGGCACAGCGCGTCAGTTTAAGCCCAGGCTTGCGCTGGGTCACCCCGCGGATTGACCCAGCTATTGGGCGCTGACGAGGCCGCGATAGCTTGCGAGCGCGCCCGGTTGCAGCTCTGCGGCGAGAAGGCGGTGCGGATCGACGGGACCGGGGAGCGCGACCTGTCCCGGCGGCACCTTCTGGAAGCCGAGGCGAGCATAGTAGGGCTCATCGCCGACGAGCACGACGAGGCGTACGCCGTTCGCTTTGGCTTGCGCCAGCGCTTCGGCCACAAGGCCGCGACCAAATCCCTTGCTGGCAAAGTCGGGGGCGACGGCGAGCGGGCCCAGCAGCAGGACGCCCCCCTGCCCGCCGATCGTGATCTCGGTGAAGCGCACCGCCGCGATCAGGCGATCGGCGAGAAAGGCGCCGCGGCAGTACGAAGAGATCGCTGGCGTTCCCTCGCGCACCCTATAGGCCGTGCGCGTGAAGCGGCCGGGGCCGAACACTTTCGCGTGCAGCTCGGAGACGAGGGGTAGGTCGGCCGGCACTAGGGGTCGACTTTGGACGTCGAGTGACATGAGACGTGCGGGCTTTCATGATGGGCGCGCTGAACGTGGTGCGCGGGCAGGCAAACGGATCAGGCGAAGCGGACAACCGATCCGCCTCGTCGCAATTCCGGTTCAAAGCCTCGCAAGGTCCTCATCATGGGGCGCGCCAATACCATGCCCGGTGGCTCGCCGTCCAGCGCTCTCACCAGGTGGGCGAGCGCGGCGTGCCGTCCAGGATTTCCCGCAGGCGCTGAGCGGTGCTCGGATGGATGTCCTCGGGCAGGGCATCGGCCGAGAAGAACGCGTGGGCGGCGATCTCGTAGTTGGGGGCAACGGCCGCGCCCTGCTCCCAGCTCCTGGCGAGGAACAGGGCCACGTGATCGCGCGGGAAGGCTCGAAAGTTGGCGTAGAGCCCGAAGAGCTGCGGCGCGCCGGTGAGCGCGACGCCGGCCTCCTCGGCAAGCTCGCGGGCCAGAGCCTCCTCGACGGTCTCGTTGGGTTCGACGCCGCCGCCGGGGAAGTGCCAGCCGGGCCGGTAGGTGTGCTTGATCAGCAGGACGCGGTTGTCTGCGTCGATGACGACGCCCTGGGCACCGAGCGTGAGGCCGCGCGTCAGGCGCCAGTAGTGCTGAAAGACTTTGGTAACGAGTGCCAAGGCGAGGCCCCCTGTGCCGGCGTTTTCTGTGTCTGACACCAGTGGTGGCGCCCAGTGCCGCACGCTCGTATTAATGTTGGCACGAATCCACTTCTACAACCTTCCCGCATGACCGAGACAATCACACTCGCCCATCTCTCCGATGTCCACCTCTCGCCGATGAGCGGGCTGGGGCTGCGCCATCTCAACGTCAAGCGGGGCCTGGGCTATATCAACTGGCAGCGCCACCGCCGACGCGTGCATTTGCGTCCTTCGCTCGATCTCATCGTGGCTGACATGATGGAGCATCGCCCCGACCATATTGCGGTGACGGGCGACCTCATAAATCTCGGCCTGCCGGCTGAGTATCAGGCTGCGCGCGCGTGGCTGGAGAGCCTGGGCGATCCGCAAACCGTGACCGTCATCCCCGGCAATCACGACATCTACACGAGCCTGCGCGACGATCCCGGCGTCGAGCGTTGGGCCGAGTACATGCGCGCCGATTCCTGGGGCGCGCAGCTCGTGCCCGAGAAGGCTCCCGCGTTTCCGTTCGTGCGGCGTATCGGTCCGGTGGCGCTCATCTGTCTGAACTCGGCCGTCGAGACGCCGCCGTTCGTTGCGGCCGGCGAGCTCGGCGCTCGCCAGCTCGCGGCGCTTTCCGATCTGTTGCAGCAGACGGAGCGCGAGGGATTGGTGCGGGTCGTTCTGATCCATCATCCCCCGCTTCCCGATCTTGCACCGCCGCGCAGAGCGCTACGCGATGCTAGCGCACTCGCGAAGGTGCTCGAGAACCATGGCGCCGAGCTCGTTCTGCACGGGCACAACCATCGCGACCACCATCTCGATTTCGCGTGGGCGCGCGGACACGTTCCCGTCATCGGCATTGCGTCGGGCTCGATCGGAAAGCTGCACAAGGACGAGCCGCTCGGGCGCTACAATCTGTTGCGCATCACGCGCACGGCGAGCGGCGCGCAGATCGAATGCACGATGCGCGGGCTCGATCCCACCGCAAAGTTCGTCGAGCATGTCGATCACAAGCTGATCGCCTGAGCGCGCCCAAGCCGCTTCAGATGAATGTTTGTGCACAGGGAGCGCTTTGGCCGCGCTCTATTGTCGCAAATGCCGACAATTGTCTCTTGGCGGTCCGATGCCCGCACGGACTTATGGCGTTCGCGCAACGCCTGTTGAAATTGACGGCCTCTGCATGGTTCTCCCCATAGAGCCGCCTCCGTGACACTATATACCGCTACGGCACTGTCGAATGCACAGAGGTTACGAGGGCGGGGCGAGGCTCGTGCGACTATTCCGGCGGCATATCGGACTCAATCTGGCACTGCAGGGCGGCGGCGCGCACGGCGCCTTCACCTGGGGCGTGCTCGATCGGCTGCTGGAGGACGATCAGATCCGCTTCAGCTGGGTCAGCGCCACGAGCGCGGGTGCGGTGAATGCCGTGGCCGTTGCCGCGGGGATGATGGAAGGCGGGCGCGAGGGGGCGCGCAAGAAGCTGCGCGATGTTTGGGAGGCGGTGCACAAGGCTGGCGTGCCCGACCTGTTGCGTCTCAACCCGTTTCTTTATGGCCTGAGCCGTACGCCGCAAATCGCGCACGTGGCGAGCTTGTGGTCACCCTATGAGTTCAATCCACTGGGTTTCGATCCGCTGCGGCGGCTGTTGTCCGACAGCATCGACTTCGAGAAGCTGCGTAGAGAGTCGCCGCTCGATCTGATCGTCGCTGCAACCGAGGTCGCGACGGGACGCGCGCGCCTGTTTCGCCGCGAGGAGATCACCATCGAGGCCGTGCTCGCATCGGCCTGTCTGCCGACGCTGCACCACGCCGTCGAGATCGACGGCGTCGCCTATTGGGACGGTGGCTTCTCGGCTAATCCCGAGCTCAAGACGCTGGCGATGGAAAGCCCGATCGAGGACACGCTGATCGTGCAGCTCAGCCCGTTGGTGCGTCACGGGTTGCCGACGGGCGTGCGCGAGATTTCGATGCACGCCAACCGGATCGCATTCAACGCGCCGTTGCGGCGTGAGGTCGAGCTGATCGAGGCGGTACGTCACTGCTCGCGGCCGTGGCTCGGCGGATCGCGCGGGCGCTACGGCAAGCTTGCCTCGCATCGCTTCCATCTGATCGAGGCCGGCCGCTATACCAGTGCGCTCAGCCCGGACAGCACTATGAAGCCCGATTGGGCGTTGCTTAACTATCTCTACAGCGCCGGGCGCGACGAGGCGGACAAGTGGGTGAGCCGGCATCGCGCAAGCGTCGGGCGGCGCTCCAGCGTCGACCTCAAGGAGCGCTTCCTGGAGCCGCGCGGCCAGCACGAGCCGGTGGTCGAGGCCGAGGAGCCGATGCCGCTGCGGCGGAGGGCCGCTGTCGGCAGCGATATTCCCGATTGAATATAGCGCTGTCGTAAATCCCTGACTATCATGCTGGCATCCAACCAGGATGGGAGTGCGTCGATGCTGGCCCGGAGACAGGATATGCCGTTCGGCGGAGGCGTCATCACGATCACGTCGAGTAAGCTGTTGCGTGGCATGCGCCTCGCGATGCTCGCCCTCTTCGCAACAGTTGCGAGCACGCTGCCGGGCGCGGCTGCAGAGGTGAAGGTAGCGGTGGCTGCGAACTTCACCGAGGCCGCCAAGGAGATCGGCGACCTGTTTGAGAAGGCGACAGGCGACAAGGTCGTGTTCAGCTTCGGAGCGACCGGCCAGCTCTTCACGCAGATCACGCAGGACGCGCCCTTCGAGGTGTTTCTGGCCGCCGACCAGAAGCGACCGAAGAAAGCTATCGCCGACGGCTACGCGGTCCCAGGCAGTCTCTTCACCTATGCCACCGGCAAGGTGGTGCTCTTCAGCACGGACAGGGATCTCGTGAAGGGCGAGGAGACACTCAAAGCCGGCAAGTTCGAGAAGATCGCCATCGCCAATCCGAAGACGGCGCCATATGGCACGGCGGCCGTCGAGGTCATGAAGAAGCTCGGCATCTACGACGCGCTCGCGCCCAAGATCGTGCAGGGCAACAACATCGCCCAGACCTTTCAGTTTGTGGATACGGGCACCGTCGAGATCGGCTTCGTCGCTCTGTCCCAGGTGATCAACAAGGACGGGGGCTCGCGCTGGATCGTGCCCGAGAAGCTCTACGCCACCATCGCGCAGGATGCCGTCTTATTGAAGCGCGGCGCCGATAACGAAGCCGCCAAGGCGTTCGTGACTTTCCTGAAGGGACCTGAAGCGCGTTCGGTCAAAGAGAAGTACGGCTACGGCGTCGGGGCCGAGGTTGCCGCCAAGGAACCCGTTTCCGCGCAGTGATGAGTTCCGCTGGGAGTGTCGATGGTCGAATTTGAGCACATGTGGTCGCCGATCTGGCTCACGCTCAAGCTCGCGACGCTGACGACGATCCTGCTCATGCTCGTCGGCACTCCGATCGCCTGGTGGCTAGCCCGCTCGAAGGCGCCCTGGAAAGAGGCGGTAGCCGCGATCGTCGCCCTGCCGCTGGTGCTGCCGCCAACAGTGCTCGGCTTCTACCTCCTGCTGGCGCTTGGCCCTAACGGTCCTGGCGGAGCGATCGGCAGTCTCTTCGGTATGCGCTCGCTGGCCTTCACCTTCGAAGGGCTGGTGATCGGCTCGGTGTTCTACTCGATGCCGTTCGTCGTCCAGCCCATCCGCAACGCGTTCGAGGCCTTCGGCGACCGGCCGCTCGAAGCCGCCGCGACGTTGCACGCCAACGATTGGGACGTCTTCTGGTCGGTGGCGGTACCGCTCGCCCGACCAGGCTTTCTGACCGGCGGTGTGCTCGGGTTTGCTCACACGGTCGGCGAGTTCGGCGTGGTTTTGATGATCGGCGGCAACATCCCCGGCGAGACAAAGGTCCTGTCCGTCGCCATCTATGACTACGTCGAAACCCTGCAGTGGACGCAGGCACACATCCTGGCCGGCGGCATGCTGTTGTTCTCTTTCGCCGTCATCCTGTCGGTGATGCTGGTCGAGAAGCGACTTGGACGCGCGGGCAAATGACGGCTGACCGCGACGCCATCGAGGCAACGTTCGCCGGCACCGTCGGCTCGTTCGCAATCGATGTGGCGCTCACGCTGCCCGGATCCGGCGTCAGTGCGCTGTTCGGTCCTTCGGGTTGCGGCAAGACCACCATTCTGCGCTGCATCGCAGGCCTCACGCGGCTGAACGGGCGCCTGAAGGTCGATGGCGAGGTCTGGCAGGACGACACCAGCGGCACCTTTCTGAAGACGTATCAGCGCCGCATCGGCTACGTCTTCCAGGAGGCGAGCCTGTTTGCGCACCTGTCCGTGCGCAACAACCTGCTCTATGGCGCAGTGCGCGCGAAGACCGACGACGGCGGAATGTCGATCAGCCTCGACGATGCGGTCAGCTTGCTCGGTATCGGCCACTTGCTCGATCGCGCTCCCGCGGCGCTGTCGGGCGGCGAGCGCCAGCGCGTCGCGATCGGGCGCGCGCTGCTCTCCAGGCCGCGCCTTCTGCTGATGGACGAGCCGTTGGCGGCCCTCGATAGCCTCACCAAGGAGGAGATTCTTCCCTACCTCGAGGCCCTGCACGAGAACCTTTCGATCCCGATCATCTATGTCAGCCACGACATCGGCGAGATCGAGCGTGTGGCCGACACATTGGTGCTGTTCGATAACGGTAAGGTGCAGGCGGTCGGCCCGCTCAATGAGCTGCAGGCCAATGCCGATCTTCCGTTGCTGCGGGCGCCCGACGCCGCGGTGATGCTGGAAGGGCGAATCTTGAGCGTGGATGAGACATATGCGCTGACGAGCCTGGCGATCGATGGCGGCATTCTCTTGGTGCCGGGGCGCCTGGGCGAGCCGGGCAAGAAGTGCCGCCTGCGCATCGGCGCTTCCGACGTGGCGTTCTCGCGCGGACCGATGCCGGCAACGTCGGTGCTCAACTGTCTGCCCGTACGTATCGTCTCCGTCGCCGAGCCCGACGGAGATGCGCAGGTCAATCTGGTGGCGGCGATCGGTGAGGACGGCCGCGGCTCGCGCATCGTCGGGCGCATCACCCGCAAATCGCGCGAGATGCTCGGTCTGGAGCCGGGGGTCAGCGTGCAGGCGCAGATCAAGAGCGTCGCGCTGATAGCCTAAGCGTAGCTCGCGCGATCGATGGTGCGAATGCAACATTACGGTTCAAATTGCCCTCAAGGGCAGCACACCCGGCTTCTGCGAAGCGGGCGCGCATGGCCCTGCGTCGCTTTGCTGCGGGTATGCATGTGATGCCAACGGAGGCGCGAACTATTTCGCGTCGCCGGCGTTTGCGATGAGCAGACTCATGCGGGGCGGGGGGTTGCGTGAGCGCGAGCCCCTTGTAACCTCTGACGTGAGGCACACGTCAAGGTGAGCATCGCGCGGCCGGAGCGAACACGCTTGCGCGCGCCTGCGCCGCGAGCGGGAGACGGCACTAATGGCGAATGACGCGGGCGTAGCAACGGGCCCCGAGGCGCCGCCGAAGGGTCTGCTGGCGAGCGTGCTTGCACCGGTGTCGGCCCTCTTGCTCAGCGTTTCCATCTTGCTGATGGGCAGCGGCCTGCAGGGCACACTGCTGCCGGTGCGTGGCAACCTCGAATCGTTCTCGCCCCTATCGCTCGGTATTCTGGGAACGTCGTTCTTTCTCGGCTTCACGATCGGCTGCTTTCATGGGCCGTTGCTGTTGCGGCGCTCAGGGCATATCCGCGTTTTCCTCGCCATGACCTCGGTGGCGTCGGTGACGTCGCTGCTGCATGCCGTCTATGTCGATCCGGTTGCCTGGTGGGTGTTTCGCGTGCTGACGGGCTATTGCTTCGCGATCCTCTACATCGTCATCGAGAGCTGGCTCAACGCGCAGTCGAACAATCAGACCCGTGGCACCGTCTTTGCCATCTACACCGCGATCAATCTGACGGTTATCACCGCCGGTCAGATGATGCTCGGTCTGGCGGATCCGAACTCCTTCATCCTATTCGCGGTCTCCTCCATTCTGGTGTCGCTGGCGGCATTGCCCGTCGCTTTCACGGTGCATGCGTCGCCGGTTATCACGGAGCTTGCGCGACCGCGCCTGCGCAAGCTGCTCGCCGTCTCGCCGGTCGGCGTAGCAGGCTGCTTTGCGGTCGGGCTCGCCAACGGTGCCTTCTGGAGCCTGGGGCCGGTCTTTGCCCAGGACGAGGGTTTCACCCTGACCGAGATTGCAGCCTTCATGAGTGCGGTGGTGCTGGGCGGCGCCGTTGCGCAATGGCCGCTGGGTAGCATCTCGGATCGAATGGATCGCCGCATCGTGATTGTGGCGTCGGCGGTTATCGCGCTCATTGCGGCACTGGCTATCCAGCTCCTGTCGTTCGACGACAAGCTGATCATCGTTCTGATCAGCGTGGTGTTCGGCGCCGGCGCCTTTCCGCTCAACACGCTCTCGGTCGCGCACGCCAACGACTTCGCCGACCCGTCCCAGTGCGTGGAGGTCTCGAGCGGCCTGCTCCTGGTCTACGGCATCGGCGCCACCATCGGCCCGCTGCTGGCGGCGGTGTGGCAGGAAACGTCGTCCTACCAGACGTTGTTCTTCTTCACCGCGATCGTGCATGCGATTTTGATCGTCTACGTGATCTGGCGTATGTCGCAGCGCGAGGCGGCACCGGCTGAGGACCGCGCAGTCTTCTCCGATATCGCCATTGCTGCGCAGACCGTGATGCCGTTCGACCCGATCGGCGCCGGCAACACCGGCGAGGAGGTTGAGCCCGAGCTGGGCCCCGACCGCGAGCCGGAGACGGTGGGGGAGCTGGCGAACGACGAGCGCTAGTCGAGCGTGCGGCGCAAATGGGGATGGTCGGGCGCGAGTGTAAGGGGACGAGCAGTCCCAGCAATCAGGGAGGCACGAGGCGCGCGTAGCCCTGATCAACCGTCTCGTTCAGGATCTTCCTGTACTCGGTGTAGCAGGAGGCCTCCTCGGTGATATCACCGAAGGGGCCGTCGAACTCGTCGCGCCGCGCGTAGACGATCGGTGTCGCGACCGGCAGCAGCATCGCACCGTGCTTGTGCAGCGTTGTGATGATGCCGCGCATCTCGCCGAAGCGATCGAGCTGAGAGACCACCACCATGCGCATGGCGCCCTTGGTCAGCGAGACGAGGTGAATGAACATCGACGAGGCGGGAATGTAGAGCCGGCCGCGATGCGAGTAGGGCGCGTCGGGACGATTGCGCTCCTGGAACAGCAGGCTCGGCCACTCGGGATCCCAGGTCACGTCCGTGCGGTAGGCGGTGATCGTGCCGTGCTTGGAGAACGAGGGCCTGAGCGTCAGATAGCTGCCGATGTAGTGATCGACGCCGGCGCGCGTGTAAGCGCCCATGTAGACGGGCGCCACCACGCCGCCGTCGCCGCCCGCGAGCTCGTTGGGGCTCGCGCCGTCGGTTCCCGACCAGGTGCGCTTGAGTTTCTCGAAGTCGAGATCGAGCACCATGCAGACGTCGAACAGCGTCTGGTCGCGCACGGAGCGGCCGCCCAGGAGATTCTGAATGGTCTTCTCGTGGCAGTCGGCGGCGTCGGCGAGCTCGGCCTGCGTGAGCTTCTTTTCGATCATGGCCGTCTTGATCTGCGTGAGGACCGCTTCGCGCGCCGTGCTTGAGATTGAGGCCTTCATCGAAAGATCTGCCCTGTCTGGCGTCCCGCCGTCGAACTTTCCGGAATTTACCGGTTTTTTCCGGGCTTGGGCAAACGGGAACAGGAAGGTGCGGCCGTTTTCTCAATGATGCCGCCTCAGTGCCTCAAATTTCTCAGGTGGAGGCCTCATGTTTGGTAAGCGTTTGGACCCTCACAGCATCACGACGAGAACAGACACCATGAAGTCTGCCAGCCACTCCCCCTCCTACTATCAACCCGCCGGTCTTGGCGGCCCGACTGCAGCCGTCCTCATCGCGCTTGCGGGCGCGGCGCTGGTTGCCGTCGGACTTATGCTCGTCGGCACCCGCGGCGAGTCGCGGGTGGGCCAGTGGGCCCCGGGCCTCGTCGATTTCACCATGGAAGCCAACAGCTAAGCGGAAGGCCGCAAGCCCCCGAACGCGGCTCTTCGAAGGCTGGCTCTCGCGAACGAGAAAAGGGCGACGGTGCTTCAAGCACCGCCGCCCTTTTTCTTTGTCTCGATTGGGCTAAAGCCTGACGCGTTAGCCGAGAACCTCGACCGTCACCGGAGCGACGCCCGAGCTTCTCATGCCGATCACGCCGGCAGCCCCCGTCGAAAGGTCGATGATTCGGCCGCGAATGAACGGACCCCGATCATTGATGGTGACGATCACGGAGCGGCCGTTGCGCTTGTTGGTGACCTTGACGCGCGTGCCGAAGGGCAGCGTGCGGTGGGCAGCGGTCATGGCGCTGGGGTTGAAGCGCTGGCCCGAAGCCGTCTGAGAGCCCGACTCGGTGCCGTAGTAAGAGGCCATGCCCGACTGAGCCTTGCCCGAAGAGGCGACGCGGACCGGCTTCTTGATCGGAGCGGCTTCCGCCCGCTCCGCAGTCGGCTGGACGTCGGTCTTGGTTGTCGACAGCGCCGCGACCTGCGTGTTGCGCTCCTTTCGCGGCGTGCGCTTGGCCGAGCGGCGCGACTTGCTGCTCGAGTAGCCGCGGTCGTCACGGTCCGCGTATGTCCGCTCACGTGAGCGGTAGTTATAGGTCGAGCCCGTAACGCCGGAGGACGAGCCGCAGGCAACAGCCGGGCCCATGCATTTCCAGTAGGTGCCGGCGCTGGCGGTGGCCGGCGCGAGCAAAGCAAGCATCATCACGGTCAAGGCGGAAAAGATGTAGGTCCGCATCCTTTTACTCCTCGTTGCAGCGGCATTCTTCGGACCGACCGCCCAACCCTTGGCCAGCTCTTCGCCGTTTGAGCTGGGAGCGCTCCTTGCGGAGACAACGCTATTTGGTGGGGAAGGGTTGTGTTGAGGCGCGTGGGCCGAAGGGGAACACCAGAACCTGTTCTGCCGCCAAGGCTTACGGGTCGTGCCCCGTCCTGGCGCCCGCTACCGACCACCGGTAAATCTGGCGGTCAACTCCTCACATTGCGCGGCAGTCCTGTAATAAAGCTCGCCTTCTCTGACTCTTAAGGGTTTTTGTGCATCGCACTAGTGCGCCGCCGCGACCGCAGGTCGCAGCTGCAAGGCGGACCGAGCCTACGTTGATCGCGTCTTGGGGGCCGACTAGAGTGCCGCCGACCGGCCACCCGCCTCCCGAAGCCGGCTTTGGGACGACCCCGAAGGCAAACCGGACAGGGCACGGGGCCCGAAAACAGAGGCCCCGAGAGCAAGGGTCCCGAAAGCAAGGGCATGGGCACGTCTTCCTTTCAATCCAGCGATACGGCTGCCAGCGCGCCGCCGGACAAACCTAATCTGGGCGAGGCGGCCGGCGTCTTTGGCCGGGTGGGCCTCCTGTCCTTCGGCGGCCCGGCCGCCCAGATCGCGATGATGCACCGGGTCCTGGTCGACGAGCGCCGGTGGCTTTCCGAGCGCACGTTCCTCTCTGCCTTGAGCTTCTGCATGCTGCTGCCCGGGCCGGAGGCCATGCAGCTCGCGACCTATTCCGGCTGGCGTTTGCATGGAGTGCGGGGAGGACTGGTGGCGGGGCTTCTGTTCGTCGCTCCGGGCGCGTTGCTCGTGCTGGCGCTGTCGATCCTCTATGGCGCTTATGGCGGGACAGCCGTCATGGAGGCGCTGTTCGTGGGCGTCAAGGCGGCGGTCCTGGCGATCGTTCTGGAGGCACTCCTCAGGCTCGGACGACGCGCACTGAAAGGCGCCGCCGACTGGCTCGTCGCGCTTGCGGCTTTTGTTGCGATCTTCTTCTTCGCGGTCCCGTTTCCGCTGGTGGTCATTGCCGCGGCGACGGTGGGTTACCTCCGTCGCTCGGAGGGAAACGACGAGCCGTCCCAAGTGCAGCCCGTGGCAGCGGCCGCGACGGTCCGCACCGTCGGGGTGTGGCTCGCGGTCTGGATCCTGCCGCTCCTCGCCGTGGCCCTGGTGTTCGGGCCTGATCACGTGCTGTCCCAGCTCGCCTGGTTCTTCTCCAAGCTGGCGGTGGTGACGTTCGGCGGCGCTTACGCCGTGCTTGCCTACATGGCCCAGGAGGCGGTCGAGGGCTACGGCTGGCTGACGCCGGGCGAGATGCTGGACGGTCTGGGGCTGGCCGAGACGACCAACGGGCCGTTGATCCTCGTCACGGAGTTCGTCGGCTATCAGGCCGCGCACCGGTTCGGTGGCGCCCCGCCGCTTTTCTATGGACTGCTCGGTGCGCTGGTCACGCTTTGGGCGACGTTCGCGCCTTGCTTTTTGTGGATCTTCGCGGGTGCGCCTTACATCGAGCGGCTGACGCACGCGCCGCGGCTGTCGTCGGCGCTGAGCTGCGTGACGGCAGCGGTGGTCGGCGTGATCGGCAACCTGTCGGTCTGGTTCGCGCTGCACGTATTGTTCGCGACGGTGGATGAGACCGAGATCGGTCTCTTGCGCGTGTTCGTACCCGACGTCGCCTCGGTCAACTGGCTCGCCTGCGCACTCTCGGCATTGGCGCTGGTTCTCGTGTTCGGCCTGCGCCGCGGCGTGGTCACCACGCTCGCGGTTTGCGCACTCGCCGCACTCGTCTGGCTCTATGCCGCCCCGTTCTAGAGCCAGCCCTTCCGGCGGAAGTAGATGTAGGGGACGATGGCAAACACCACCATCAAGCCGAGCGCAAAGGGATAGCCGTAATCCCAATCGAGCTCTGGCATGTGATGGAAGTTCATGCCGTAGGCGGAAGCGACCAGCGTCGGCGGCAGCAGGATGACGGCCATCACCGAGAACAGCTTGATGATCTGGTTCTGCTCGTTGGAGATGATGCCGAGCGTGGCATCGAGCAGGAAGCTGATACGCGCGGACAGGAACCGTGTGTGATCGAGCAACGAGTTGATGTCGCGCTGCACCGCCTTGATGCGCTGGCGCACGCGCGGATCATCGCCGCGCTCGCGCGTCGCCGTCATGAAGAAATGCAGCAGGCGGCTCAATGATGTGGCGCTCTCCTCGGCCCGGGCGGTGATGTGGCCGGTCTTGCCGGTGTCCTTGAGGAGCGTGTCGAGCTTGCGGTTCTTCGACTGCTGATCGCCGCGCAGATCGAACACGGATTGAGCGATCTTTTCGACGTCGTCCTGAATGCGCTCGATGAGGTCGGCCATGCGATGAACGAGCGCCTCGAGCAGCCCGATCATGATGAACGCGCCATTGGCACACGGCGCATCGCCCTTGTCCACGCGCTGCAGGTAGAGTGGAAACGCTTTCGGCTCGGCGTAGCGCACCGTCACCAGTCGATCACCCGCGAGGATGAACGTGAGTGGCGTCGTCAAAGGCGTAGGCGCCTCGATGCTGTAGACGACGGACGCGGTCATGAAGAAGGCGCCCTTCTCCTGGTAGAGCCTGTTCGACGGCTCGATCTCGCGCATCTCCGCGCGGGTCGGGATGTCGACGCCGAGCGTATCTTCGATGAAGCGATCCTCGTCGGCCGTCGGCTGCAGCGCATCGATCCAGATGCAGTCGCCCGTCAGCGGCTCGGCGATGTCGTGCTCGGCGAGGGCCTTGCTGGTTGATTTGTAGATTTTTAGCATGGCGTATCCCTTGCGCTGGGACCTTCGGGCAGGCGCATCAAGGGGTGTCCTACACCATTACCCCTGCCGCTGCACAGGGGCACAGACGTCTTCAATCTCGGGTTAAGCGTGGCTCACTTTGCGCTGGCGCGGCAGCGGGCGCGGCTTTGCGGGGGCCATGTCGCGGCTGTCGATCTGCAGGTGCCACAGCTTCATCTCGTTGCCTTCGCCTTTCAGCTCGACCGATACATCGGCGAAGCCATTGGCGAACTTGGCTACGAAGGTGATACGCACCGTCTTGGAAAGGAGCTCCGCCAGCGCTTCGGCGGCCGAGGAAGGCGACTCCAGGCTCTGCAGCGTGTCACGGCTCCAACGGGTGCGGCATGTCACATCACTGACATATCTGAGCTGGCCGAGCGGCTTCAGCTTGTCGAGGGAGGCTTGCGCGGCCGGCCCGCTCATCCTGAAGGCGACGGCCATGGCGTAGTGCTCCTTGATGTCGGTGACCGACCAGGTCTCGGAAAGCCTGCGGGTGATGTCGACGGCCAGCTTCTCATAGGCAGGACCCTGGTCATGCAACTCGGCACCAAGCCTGCCGATGAAGGCGGCGCAGAAGATCGCAAGTGCGATGAAGGCGACCCCCAGAAATGAGAAAAAGTTGCGCAGCATGATCGTTCCCGTCCCCTTGTCCTCGCTCTCCAAGCCCCCTAGCCCTCGTTGATCGGGGCAGCGGCAGTTTCCATGGAAGCGGTATGGCCCAAGCGGGCGATGCGCGCTGTTCCTAGGAGAACACCGCTCATCGAAGAGCTTCGGCCAGGCAAGGGGAACGACTGGCGGTGACCTATTTCAATCCATAGGTGGCCGAGAGGTCGGTGGGAATGCGCCGGATCCAACCGCGCTGCTTGCTGCCGGCTAGCGTTTCGATTGCGGTGCGGGTTCCCGGTGGCGGGCGCTGGTCGGAGGGACGGCTCACGGTCACGGCCAGCACGCAGGTGCAGGAGATGACGGTCACGATCCTTACGGCCGTCTGCCAGCTCGCGTTGCCTGTCGTGTGTCCCTGCATCTCTTGTCTCCGTCGGCTTGGGCTGCCGATGGATCGAGGCTAGGTCCGGCCCCGAGCGAGGGCCATTGCACATGGGGAATGTCGGCCGACGCGTTGGTTGGGCCGACTCATGCCGCCGGGTAGCAGGGTTATACCTTGGTGTCGCTCATTGCTTTGACGGCGTCGCGACCGGGCCAAGAAGCGTGTCGAGCGACTTCAACAGCGTGGTGTTGAACTCGTCAGGCGCTTCCACCTGCGGCGAGTGCCCGAGATTGGGAAACGTCACGAGGCTCGCGCCGGGAATGCGTTTGGCTGCCTCGCGCGCGAGCACGGGATAGTTGCCGAGCTTCTTGGCATCCTCCGGCGAGGCGCGATTACGTCCGACCGCCGTGATGTCGCGCTCGCCGATGAGGAGTAGCGTCGGTACTTTGATCTGGTTGATCTCGTAGATCACCGGCTGTGACAGGATCATGTCGGAGGCACGCGCCTGCGCCCAGGCAACCGTCTTGCCGCCTTCGCCCTGATACATGCTGGCGAGCATGTCGACCCAGCGATCGTACTCAGGCCGCCAGTGGCCGTGATAGTAGACCTTGCGCTGGTAGGCGCGAATCGTGGCGGCGTCGGTCTTGAGCTCGCCGGCGTAGAGCTCGTCGACGGTCGCGAGTGGAACGCCCTTCGCCTTCCAGTCCTCGAGCCCGATTGGATTGGCGAGCACGAGTGCGCCCGTGTCGTTCGGATACATGAGCGCAAAGCGCATCGCCAGCATGCCGCCCATCGAATGCCCCATGATGATCGGCTTGGCGACACCGAGGTGCGCGAGCAGCGCGTGCGTATTGGTGGCGAGCTGATGCAGGCTCATCTGGTAGCCGCGCGGCTTGGCCGAGCGGCAGAAGCCGATCTGGTCGGGAGCGATGACGCGGTATCCGGCTGCGGTGAGCGGCTTGATCACGTCTTCCCAGGTGGCGCCGCAGAAGTTCTTGCCGTGCAGGAGAACGATCGTGCGCCCGTTGGGCGCTTTGGGCGCGATGTCCATGTAGGACATCCACACGTCCTCGCCCTGGGAGGGGAACTCGAAGCGTTCTACGGGATAGGGATAGGCGAAGTCGGCGAGATAGGGATCGGCGCGGACTTGCGGGGCAATTGTCGCCGCTGTGGCGATGGCAAAGGCGAGTACGAGAGTTCGGATGGTCATTGGGCCCCCGTGGTACGGAAACTCCAGCACCACATGGGGCCCTGACCGTTCAATCTCAACCCTTGGTGAAGAGCGCCGAGCCCTGCGTCGCTTCCTCGAAGAAGTCGACCTTGCCCGTCTCCAGATCGTACTCGGCGGCAACGATCTTGATCTTGTCGGCCTTCGCGAGGTCGGAAAGGATGGTGCTCGCGCTGGTCAGCCGTGCAGCGGTGCGCAGGGCGCTCTCACGGATGGTGTTGGCAAGGAAGTCACCGGGTGCATCGCGAACCGCAAGTGCGGCCGGTACGATGGGATCGATCATCGGGCCGATCGAGCCAGGGAACGTGGCGTTCTCGGTGACGACGTCGCAAGCGGCCTGCACGGCGCCGCAGCGGCTGTGACCGAGGACGACGATGAGCGACGAGCCGAGCACGGCCGAACCGAACTCGACGGTACCGATGGTTTGCGTGTCGACCTGGTTGCCGGCGTTGCGCGCAACAAAGAGCTCGCCCAGACCGAGGCCGCCGAAAATCAGCTCCGGAGGCACGCGGCTGTCGGCGCATGCGACGATCGTTGCCCAAGGCGATTGCCCGGTCGCCACGTTCGCGCGCTGCTTGGAGGGCTTGGCAACGCACAGCTCGGCGGCGTTGACGTAGCGTGCGTTGCCTTCTTTGAGTGCGGCAAGGGCTTCATCGGGCGTCTGCGGCCGCGTGGACTGCTCCGCAGCGGCGGCGAACCTCGGCGCGCCGCTCAACCCTGCAAGGGCGGTCGGAACACCGATGCCCGCCAGTGCCAAAATTCCACGGCGATCAATTTCGGGCTTGGAACAGCACTTGGGCATGGAGGTCTCCTCGAGCACGGGCTTGTTCCGCGCGAGAGAAGCACAGGCAAGCTTTAGACTTCGTCACGCCAGTCGCGCAAATTGCCTCGATAAGCAAGACAAAGCGCAAGAAATGAAAAGCGCGCGCTTGGAGAGCGCGCGCTTCGCGAGAACAGCATAGCAGGCTTCAGTTGCCTTCGATCTTCACTCCGCCGAGGTCAACTTTTACCTTCGTCTGCTGGCTGTCGTAGTAGAGATAGCCGAGCACGGCGACGGCAACGACGAGTGCCCCGATCAGTAGCGATTTCACGTCCATTGTTGGCTCTCCCGATAATCGTGCCCCGCCCTTGTGTTCGGCGGGGTCGCGGGGGAGGTCTTATCAGCTCAAATCGGCGTTGTCTTGGTGCGCCGCGTTGCCGCTATGTCAGTCAGTCCTCACGAGCGGGGCACGCTCATTCTTGATGCGCTCGCACGAGGCGCGCCAGGCTTCCCGCGACATGTGCGTGAAG
>Ga0209347_1003727_pt1 | contig 17148 bp, 10 predicted proteins | sample AutmiccommuBRH23_FD_187382 | JGI IMG/M metagenome (GOLD analysis project Ga0209347, IMG submission 187382) | Deep subsurface microbial communities from Mt. Terri, Switzerland - Autotrophic microbial communities BRH/23 (SPAdes) (version 2) | ecosystem: Environmental > Aquatic > Deep subsurface >...
AAAAAAATACTATTCAATAAAAATAAAATTTACTTTTAGTTTACTGTTTTCTTACTTTACTTTTAAAAATGTAGTGATTAATAATTAAGGCAACAGGAATAAAAAGGTAACAGATGCCAGCATATTTTACGAAATTAAAAAAAGCAAACGTTAAGGCAAACAATCCAATCAAAGAATTTAATAAAGCACCTCTGATCTCTTTCTGGGTGAATAGGATTTCATACTTAGAAAAATTAAACCTGGCTGATAGTTGGAGGACGTGCTGATGAAGTAAAAAAATAATCAACCAGATTAAAAAATAACCAGTACTGAATAAAATTATTAATTGTGGAAAATCCTCATTGGCAAGTATCACTAAACCTTCTTCATTTGCCTTAGCAAATAAATCGACACCAAACCATGATGAAATAAAAAGAGAAAATAAAAATTTTAATGGATACAAATAAAATATAACGACTGCCAAATAAGCTAAATTTAAAGAAATAGTAATAAAGTCGTTTAATCCATATCTTCGGAAAAATATATATTGGCGATACCAAAAAAGAAAAACAAGGGACACAGTTAAGAAAAAGGGGATTGCTCCTTTTGCGATAATTTGTAGCTCTGAGAAAGTTTGCGGAACCTCTAGAGAAGCTACAAGAAGCGAGACGGAAAACGCAAAAACCCCATCACTAAGTCCCTCAATACGAAATATTTCTTTGCCTCGATAACTAAAATTATGATGTTGTATTGAAGAAAATAGTAATTTACGTAGCATAGCAGTTAATATGAGAGGTGTTTTATACCTATTAGATTTTGTTCTATACCAATCAAATAACAAAGATATAAATTACTTGAAAAAAATGGCTTATAACACATGTAGCTGTTGCACAAGCCTCCAAAAAAATTTAAAATTAAATGAAAAAGCTTCTTTTTAAGGAACTATTGATTTTAATAACCTTAGTTTTTTTATAATTCACAAACCAGCTAAAGGCTTTATTTGAAGACTGAAAAAGGCTTTTAAACAATCGAAAAAAATGATGCATTACTTTGGCATCACTTTTTACTGTTTTTGCTATAAATTTTAGGTATTTTTTAATGTTGTAGGCAGTCGCACTCAAATGCATGACTTTATTGGCCTGTGTAATTCCAATGGTGTTTATTTTGCGAAGTCCCATAAACTGTGTCAACGTCCCAAATACGGGCTCAACCGTGCTTTGGCGTTTTGATTTCATATATCGTCCTTGTTTGCTGTTTACTCTTTTGTTATTTCGTTCATAATATTCCCGGTAATAGGTTACGGAAAACGTCTTTTCTTGTGCTGTTTTTCCTAAACATTGCTCCTTTATTGGGCAGGTTTTACAAATCCTTGAGGACATGCGATATTCTTTCTTTTTTGTTCCTGTTTTATAATCATTAAATACTTTTTTACAAGTAACTAAATGTCCTTGTGGACAACTATAACAATCTTGTTGTTCATTGTAGGTAAAGCCTTCAGGACCGCCTTTGTAAGTGCCGTGTGGCGGAATGTAACTTTCCAATCCTACTTGCTCTAAAAATGAATAATTCTCTCCGCTGCTGTAACCTGTATCGGCTACACAGTTTCTCCATATAAGCCCATGCTGGTGTAATCTGATTTTTAACCGAGTGGCTATATCCTGTAAATACTGGTTGTCCTTTTTATCTGCATGATAGGCCCTTATGTCTGTAATTACGTGATGACCTGTATCTACACTTAATTGACTTAGATAATTCAACTTTCTTGCTTTTCCAGGTTTTACACTTATGCGGGCATCGGGATCTGTTGGGCTGTAATGGGTTTTGTTGCTCGTGTACTTTGAACCTTTATTGCCCGAACCAGGTCGTTGATCCTGATCTTTTGACCATTTCTTATTCCTGCTCTTTATCGCTTGTAATTCGCCTTTGCTTGCCGTAATTTCCTGTTGTTCTTTTGATGCCTTGTTTGTTTTCGATTGCCTTATTGGCTTGGCTTGCTTATCTATTGTACTGATATGGCGAATGCTTCTTAAATGTGCTTCTAAATCTTCTTTTGGGACTTTAAGCTCTAAACTGTCCATCGAGGCATTCGCTTTTATGGGTGCTGAATCAATGGCTTGGGTATGGCCGCTAACCATTCCTTTATCAACACACATTGCAAATATCTTTGCGAATACTGATTCAAATACCGTTTCCGGAAATAATTGTCGTGTACGGCTGATGGTAGAATGCCATGGCAATTCTTCATCAATATCATATCCTAAAAAATAAAGTATGTCCAGTCGCATACTGCTATGAACAATCAAATCCCTGTCGCTGATAATGTTTTCCAAATAACCAACCAAACATAGTTTAAAGAATACAACGGGGTCTATGCTTTTTTGTCCGCTTTCTCCGTAATACTGTTTGGTTAAAACATATAAAAAGTCTAAATCAAGCACTTCTTTTAATCTCCGATAATAATTGTGCTTAGGTACGCGCTCACTTAACTGAAAGTGCGCGAATAATTTTTCTTGGTAATCTTTTTTTCCTTGCATAGCATGAAATTAATAAATTCTTTCCTTTTTTGCAAGTATTTTGTGTAGATTTGAGTGGCTTGTGCAACAGGCACACATGCTAAATCTCATGGCAAGTTTTTCGGTAAATTGTTCGTTTCTTTTTCCTATTTTCGTTTTCTCATAGTGGAGAAAACTCGGTTTCGAAAATTGACTTTAGAAATGATTAGAAAAATAAGTGATTCTTTGCATATTCCAACTGATTTTTTAGTACAAGAATATATTGTCGATTAATAAAATACTGTTGCCACCACAATCTGTAATTTATACTCAAATCGGATTTAGTACTAACCAACAAACATTCAATAAAAAAGGACGGAGGCGGAAAAATCTCCAATGTTGAAGTCACAAAAACACAATTCAAACTGTTGGCAACAATTCCACATAATACTTCAATTCAATAATTTAAAAATAATAATTATGAAAAAATGGGTTTTAATACTAGCATTAGCAAGTTTAACTATAAATTGTTCAAATGATGATGAAAATAATATTAAGGAACAATTAATCGGAAAATGGATATGGGTTGAATCTTCTGGAGGAATTCAAGGAGAAACTTTAAACCCTCAAACAACAGGAGAAAATAGACATATAGAAATTACCTCTGATAAAATTAAATATTTTACAAACGGAATTTTGACCTCAGAATTTGATTATTATTTACAAAAAAGAGTATCAATCTGGACGAATGAAATGAGAGATTTTTTGATTTACAAATATGACAGAACACAATCGATAGTTTTGATTGAAAATAAGTTGATTTTATATGATGAGTGTTTTGATTGCTATCAGCACGAATACATAAAAGATTAAAGGCGATTTGCCTAACCACAGATCATTTATGCTCAAATCGGATTTAGTACAATCCAACTTTAGTACTTTATTCAGATAATTACCCGCATTTCCAGCAGTATTCCGCATAGTAAAAACCACCGAAAAGGTGGTATTTACTTTTTGCCTTGAGCCTGCACTGAGCTTAGCCGAAGTGTCATTGGATCGTAGAGAAGCAATCTGTTAAAATGATGTGTCGAATTTGCTCTGTTTCCATAAGAATGGTCTCAACTAAACAGCATGTTTAGCAGGTAATTCATAGTACCTAAGAATTAATAATTAAAACGAAATCAATTAAAAATATATAAATTGCTGTAACTGAAACTTATTTTGCATAATTTAGTCATAGGTAAAACGGATCTTTTGTTTCTGCGAATCGTCGGCTTGTGTGCCGGGCAAAATCAAATGTTCTATTTGTGGTACCAACGCACCGACAAGAATGTTAACTTTGAATCTATAAATGAATACAAATACTGACATATCTCAACAATATCTTTTCGCGGGTATTGTACTCCTGCTGGGAGCCTTAATTGTATATTTAATCATTCGGCTCATAAAAACTGAAAAGGAAAGGAATATCGCCGAGACTAATTTCCAACAACTTGAAGGAAAGATAAACACACTTCAACTTGAAACCTTAGAATCAAAATTAAATCCGCATCTTTTTAAAAACATTCTTAACTCAGTGCAATCTCACGCCTATCAGACCTATTTTGCATTGGATAAACTTTCCAATGTTTTGGACTATATACTTTATGACAGCAGAAACAAATTTGTTTCACCAAAAGAAGAAATTGAATTTGCATTAAACCTGATTGAAATTAACAAAATAAAAGTCAGTCCGCTATTTGAATTAAAAGTAAAATCTAAAGTTAATGAATCTGAGTCCTTTTACGAGCAAAAGCTTTTAGCCCCTTTAATTTCAATAGACCTTATTGAAAATGCTTTTAAGCACGCAGACTTACAAAGTGCTGATGCTTTTATCTCGATCGTTTTTGAATTAAAAGACAATATATTTTACCTCACCGTTTCAAATAAAATTTCGAGCCGAAGCCCTATGAAAAAGGAAAAAGGCGGCATTGGAATTAACACGCTGAGACAGCGACTGGAAATTATTTACAAGGAAAATTTTAAACTGGACAGATTTACGGAAGGTGAAGTATATATAACGCAATTAAAAATTAATTTATTTGAACACAAAGTTAAAATGCTTGCTGCTAGATGATGAGTTACCGGGTTTAACTTACCTGAAAATGCTATGTGAACAGATTCCGGAATTGGAAGTTGTAAAGGCATTTAACAGCCCAAAATTATTTTTGGCCGAAATACCGAAACTTGATTTTGATCTCTGCATTCTCGACATAGAAATGCCTGAAATGAATGGCTTACAAGTCGCCAATCTATTGAATGGAAAGCCAGTTATTTTCACAACAGCCTATAAGGAATATGCAGCTGAAGCCTTTGACATTGATGCGATTGATTATATAAGAAAACCCATAAAAAAAGAACGATTGCAACAGGCTGTGTCTAAAGCAATTCAACAACTTTCGGGAAAAACAACTAAAAAACATTTTATTCAATTAAATACAGACCATGGCAAAGCACTTCTTTTCTTTGACCAATTGTGTTACGTAAAAATTGCGGAATCAGATAGCAGAGATAAAATTGCTGTCCTGACCAATGGTTCACATTTAACGCTTAAAAACATCTCTTTTGAAAAACTTCAAGCGCTTTTGCCAAGCAATGGTTTTTGCAGAGTAAACAAAAAAGAATTAATTTCTTTGAAAATACTTCACGTTTTTTCTTTTAACGAAATCACCACAATTTTAAAAGACAATTCCGGAAAATCTTTGAAAATTACATTGAATGAATCCTATCGAAATGATTTTCTAAAAAAGGTTAATAGTTAACTTCATTACATAATTCTTCCTTTTCATTGCAAAATGTTTAACATTTAATTCATTGTTAAATTTCGGATTACTTTAACAACTACATTTATACGCGGATCAGTCACATTTCAATGAATGTTAAATGCAGTTGGCTATTTGAATCATCATATGATCTCAAAAAATTAATCCTGTATTCACAAGCAGTAAATGGCAAACTGGTTTTGATTTTAGTAAGATTAAATGAGTTTTTAATAAACCATTGATAAATGAAAAAATATAAAAATACCTTTTTTTACATAGGGACAATTGGTGGATTTGGTGCGCTGATGTATTGGTTTGTTGTGCTTGGATCAAAGTTAGAGAAAGGCAGGAATATTGTGATTCCCCAAACGGGTAAAAGTCAGTGGCAAAATTTCATAGAGTCTATAGTCTATAATCTGGAACATCCCTTGGCAATTCTTTTGGCCCAAATAGTAACCATCATTTTTGTGGCTCGTTTTTTTGGTTGGGTTTGCAAAAAAATTGGTCAGCCAACTGTGATAGGAGAAATTATTGCAGGTATCGTTTTAGGCCCTTCACTTATTGGAATGTATTTCCCCGAATTTTCCAGCGCCTTATTTCCTACACAGTCTTTAGGAAATTTGCAATTTTTAAGTCAAATCGGCTTAATCCTTTTTATGTTTGTTGTTGGAATGGAACTGGATTTAAAAGTGATGCGAAATAAAGCCCAAGAAGCGGTGGTAATTAGTCACGCAAGTATTGTTATTCCCTTTGCGCTTGGTATCGGGCTGGCCTATTTTATCTATCTGCATTTTGCGCCAATGGGCGTTCAATTCTTGTCATTCGGTTTGTTTTTGGGTATTGCAATGAGTATCACCGCATTTCCTGTTTTGGCAAGAATTGTTCAGGAAAGAGGATTACAGAAAACACGTTTAGGAACAATTGTGATCACGTGTGCCGCAGCAGACGATATTACCGCCTGGTCTTTATTGGCAGCTGTAATTGCTATTGTAAAGGCGGGCTCTTTTGTAAGTGCATTGTATATTATTGGGTTGGCAGCAGCTTATGTATTGATTATGATTAAAGTGATCAGACCGTTTTTAAAGCGCGTGGGCGATTTACATTCAACACGAGAAAATCTTGGCAAACCCATTGTTGCTATTTTCTTTTTGACTTTAATAATTTCTTCTTATGCAACAGAAGTAATTGGTATTCACGCCTTGTTTGGTGCTTTTATGGCTGGAGCAATTATGCCTGAAAACACAAAATTCAGAACTATATTTATTGAGAAAGTTGAAGACGTTGCCCTTGTGTTACTCCTTCCGCTATTCTTTGTTTTTACAGGCTTAAGAACAGAGATTGGTTTATTGAACGACCCTTATTTATGGAAAGTGACAGGCTTGATTATTTTGGTTGCTGTAGTAGGAAAATTTATTGGCAGTGCCTTGGCCGCAAAATTTGTAGGTCAAAACTGGAAAGACAGTCTAACCATTGGAGCATTGATGAATACAAGGGGCTTGATGGAATTAGTGGTTTTAAACATTGGCTATGATCTTGGTGTTTTAACGCCAGAAATTTTTGCAATGATGGTGATTATGGCATTGGTGACAACTTTTATGACAGGCCCTTCCTTGGATTTTATTAACTGGGTGTTTAAATCAAAATCTATTGATTTTCCTCAGGAAATCAGCGAAAAAAGCAAATACAAAATACTTATTTCGTTTGGGAATCCTGATCGTGGAAAATCCCTTTTACGGTTAGCCAATGGATTGACAAAAAAGTTGAAAGACAATGCTTCTATTACAGCAATGCACCTGACATCAAGCAACGAAATGCATCACTATAATGTTGAAGAATATGAATCGGAAAGTTTTGCGCCCATCATTCAAGAATCAAAAGACTTGAACCAAAAAATCATAACGCTTTATAAAGCATCAAATGATATTGATGCTGATATTGCCGAAGTTGCAAACAAAGGAAATTACGACCTGCTTTTAATTGGCGTAGGGCAATCAATCTATGAAGGAAGCCTGCTGGGGAAATTTTTAGGTTTCACTACAAAAATTATCAACCCCGAAAAATTAATTAATCAGGTAACAGGTAAAGAAAATCTGTTTGAAAGTTCAACTTTTGACGACAGAACCCGAGCTATACTTGGCAAGAGCGACACTTCTGTTGGTGTTTTGGTAGATAAAGGGTTTTCCAAAATTGATCAAGTATTTATTCCAATCTACAGTGAAAAAGATATTTATCTGCTTCTGTTTGCTCAAAAATTAATTAAAAATTCAGGTTCTCAAATCATTATTTTGGATGCTGCAGGGAAAATTAAAAATAATTCTGAAATAAGGGAACTTATAAGAGCCATTGAGCAATTTGCGCCAAATCATATCAACCTTTTAAATGAACGAATTATTGAAAATGCATTTTTAAAGCAAAATGATTTAATGATTGTTAGTGACAACAGTTGGAAAAAGCTAATTGAATCTAAGAGTGATTGGCTTTCTGACGTGCCTTCAACCCTGATTCTTTCAGACAAAAATTAAGTCAATTTGTTTTAAATTTAATAAAATAAAATTCTCACCCATTTCCAGCAGTATTTCATTTCTCCTTATCAAAGGCTTGTTTTAGTACCTTTATGAATTAATATCCAATCAACGGCATACAGCTTTTAATTGCGCTGTAAAAACATCTTTATGAGACTGTCCGCCTGCAATAGTTTGGTGCTTACTTTTAGAAATTCAAATTTTTCTTGGCATTTTTTACCGCACTTTGGCATTAAAGCTGACTTGACTTAGCCGGGTTTGCTTATCAGGAATTGTTATAAATAACTTGCTAGCAGTTTTTCATTAAAATAATGGCTTATATTTGACTGTAAACTTGTGAAAAATTGCTAAAGATTCCCGGTAATAAAAATTTAAATGATAAATGGTTAGTTAATATCTATTTAGATATTGTTTTGTTGGATTATTCTAACAGTAATTTTTAACTTTAATGCCTAAAAAATAAAAAATTACAGATTTAATAAAAAGTAAATAGATGAGTTATTTAGAAAACGAATTGCCCTTGAGATTTATTATGATATCTGGCACTTTATCGACAATTGCGTTTATAATATTGGCTATTTGGATAGCAAAACTATATATTAAGAAAAGAAATATAGAGCGCTTAAAAATTTAATTTGAAACTGATTTTTACGGATTTTATCAATGATTTCAATTTGAGTTTTCAAGATCCCCAGCTGGCGCGAGCGTCCCGCTCGTGCCTGTGATGATTTAAAAAATCCAATTAAAATTCAACCAACATTTGGTCAAAGGATTTATTGAAAATAAGGCTGTTTTTAATCATAGATTGTTGCAATAGGAGAGATACAATCTGTCTAATTGATGATTTTATTTTGTTACTTTCAGTTAACAATCTATTTTTGATATACACTTTAGACACCTAATTTAAATCATAACAGAATCCGGAAAAAATGAAATTTAAAAAACAAATTACAGTATTAATCTTAATCATTTGTACCACTTCACTTGCAGCAACATTGGTAGGGATATTGTCAAATAGCGGACAAGGAGCCTATTCTTACAAAACAATACGTGGAGAAACAATTGAAATTTATGGGAAAGGACTTTACAAACATATGTCTTCAGATGTTGCAATCCAAGGAATAGCACAGGACTATGTTACCCTTTTTCTGGGTATTCCACTATTGCTGATAGGATTGTTTTTTTACAGAAAAGGTATGGTGAAGGCAAAATTTTTATTAACAGGAGTTTTATTATACTTTTTTTTGACGTATTTGTTTTATACATCGATGGCAATGTACAACGAAATGTTTCTGGCGTATGTATTATTATTGGCTTGTTCTCTTTTCGCATTGATACTTAATCTCATTTCTTTTGATTATCAAAAAACGCTTCTAAAATCAGATAATATTATAAGAGTAGCCGGCTATTTTTTGCTCGTAAACAGTATCCTTATTGCATTACTTTGGCTTAGTGTTATTTTACCGCCATTACATAACAAATCAATCTATCCAAATGAACTTCAACATTATACAACGCTCATAGTTCAGGGTTTTGACCTTGGAATATTTTTACCATTAGGTTTTGTAGCTGCATTATTGGCGTTAAGAAAAAACAATGTTGGCAAGGTGTTTACGATAATTTATGTTATTTTCCTTTCAATACTAATGGCCGCATTGACTTCTAAATTAATTTTTATGGCCAATGCAGGAGCGAATGTTATTCCTGCAATATTTTTAATGCCAACCATTGGGATTTTTTCGAGCATAATTTCATTTCAATTATTGAGACAAATCAAAACAAATCACCGTAAAACATTATTTTAAAGACAATAAACCTGGATACCTCATCCAATGGCATTCCGCAGAAGCCATCTTGCTCAGCCTTTTGCAAAACGAGTTGGTTTCACAATTGAGCCACGCAGGCTATTTGGGCGCAGAATTAAGTATAACAGAAACCGCTTTAAAATTGAATTTAAAATACGAACAGGACCAGTCATTGAAAAGAATCAATTTTAAATGATTTAGAGGAGTAAGTTATTTTTATGTTGCTGCCATAACCTGCCTAATTGTCAATTTATGATGTTATCCAAAAAAGCAAAGGCATATAAAGTGTGATTGAATTTGTTGCACAAACTTAAGTGAAATCAGCAATTTGAAATTACAGGTAAGAATCTATATTATCATAATATGATATTTTTAATCATAAGGAATAGGATAGCTATCAATAAACATTATAAATTTGAGGTAGTTATTTAAACTTAATGTTATTTTTCCTATTTTAGTGAATCATAAAAATTGCTGACAAATTATATAAAAAATGAATAAATAATTGTTTTAGAGAATAAATAGAAATTAGGAACATATAAATTTATAGGATCAAAAATCAATTAATTTTACCTTGACTTTAGTATTGAAGTTGGCAGGTAATGTCAAGTAATAATAAAATCATATGCTATGAAAACTAAAATTCTGGATTTGATTGATTTTGAAAAAGTGAATACTTTGTTAGAAGGATTCAATCAATCAACCGGTTTTGTAACCGCCATTTTAGATTTGGATGGAAATGTCTTATCCCAATCAGGTTGGAGACATATTTGCACGGAATTTCATCGAGTTCACCCAGAAACAGCTAAAAAATGTGTCATAAGCGATACCGTATTGGCCAATAAAATGGCTGAAGGCGAAAAATATCATTTCTATCAATGTTTAAATGGATTGGTTGATGTTGCCGTTCCCATCATAATTAAAGGGGAACACATTGCCAACCTGTTTTCAGGGCAATTCTTTTTTGAAGAACCCGATAGCTCGTTTTTTCAGAAACAAGCAACCAAATACGGATTTAATCAGGAAATATATCAAGAATCGCTCAAAAAAGTACCTGTCTTTTCAAAAGAAAAAGTAAAAGTTGCTATGGATTTTTTGCTGAATATGACCTTGCTGATCAGCGAAATGACGTTACAAAAACTGGAACAAAGGCTGCTGAATAAGTCTATTAGTGAAAGCGAAGAAAAATTCAGAGAAATATTTGAATCGGCAAATGTTGGAAAATCAATTACGCTTATAACAGGTGAAATAAGTGTTAACCAAGCATTCTGCGATATGTTAGGTTATTCTAAGGATGAATTGCAAAACAAAAAGTGGCAGGATATTACACCTTTGGATGAGATTGATGCTATTCAACAAAAACTGGAACCTTTATTAAATGGAACTGCAAAAGCTGCTAGGCTAGAAAAAAGATACCTGCATAAAAATGGAACACATATTTGGGCCGATGTAAATGTTGTTATGCAGTATGATGCTGTTCAAAATCCATGTTATTTTATTACGACCATAATTGACATCACCGAGCGCAAAAAAGCTGAGCTTGCACTTAAGGAAAGTGAGGAGCTTTACCGTACCATTATTTCAAATATTCCAGGTGGATTGATTCATATTTTGGATCGAGATTTAAAATATGTTTTTAATGCGGGTGAAGAATTAGTCAGACTTGGTTTAACCAATGCGTTTTTAGTAGGCAAAAGTATTTATGAAGTTTTGACTAAGGAGGTTGCACAAATGATTGAAATCCAATACAAACGTGTTCTTGCAGGGGATACAGTGCGATTTGAAGGTGGTTTTGGTGAAAATTATTTCAGTATAACATCTGCACCATTGAGTGACGAGAAAGGTGAAATAGATAAAATTCTTACGCTGTCTGTAAACATCACAGAACGCAGAAAAGCAGAAGAAGCCTTGATTGAAAGCGAAAAAAAGTACCGTTTACTGTTCGATAGTAACCCCCATCCTATGTGGGTATATGACTTGGAGACACTGAATTTTTTGGAAGTAAATGAAGTGGCAATCTTAAAATATGGTTTTAGCAGATCGGAATTTTTAAAAATGAATTTGAATGACATCAGGCCTGTTGAAGATGTTGAAAAATTAATTAAAAATGTCCAAAAGCAATCTGATGAGTATTCTTTTTCTGGCGAATGGACGCACAAAAACAAAAACGGAAAAACTTTTACGGTTGAAATTATTTCTCACAACATCGATTATAATGATAAAAAAGCAAGGCTTGTGCTTGCCAATGATATCACCGAACGCAATCTTGCAGAATTTAATTTAGGAGAATCCGAAAAGAGATATAGGAAACTTTTTGAAAATATGACTGCCGGTTTTGTGCTTTTTGAAGTGGTTCAAAATGATGAAGGTGTCCCTATTGATCTTATCATCCTTGCAGCAAATGAAAAATTCGAAATAACAACACGCTTAAAAACACAGGAAGTCATCGGCAAACTTTTAACGCAAGTATTGCCTGGTATTGAAAATGATGCCGCAAACTGGATAGGAACTTACGGAAAAATTGCCCTGACAGGCGAGCCTCGGCAGTTTGAACAAGGTTCAGAACTTCTTGGTGTTTATTATTCAATTACCGCCTTTCAATCCGGTCTAAAGCAATGTGCTGTAACTTTTGACGATATCACCGAGCGTAAACTTTCCGAAAAATCTTTAATCGAAAGCGAAAAAAGATTTAAATCTATTTTTGAATTGGCTTCGCTCGGTATGGCACAAGTCGACATTAGTAATGGTAAAATAATTACGGTGAACAAATATTACGAAATTATTACTGGATATAGCAAAGAAGAATTATTTTCAATGAGTTTTTTAGAATTAACTCACCCAGAAGATAGGGTAAAAGATTGGGATATTTTTACACGGGCAGCTGAGGGTGAAATTGAATACAGAAACGAAAAACGTTATATAAAGAAGGATGGCTCTGTAATATGGGTTCGCTTACACGTGGCATTTATTAGGGACGATATAGGTAATCCAATAAAAACCATTGCAATTTGTGAGCAAATTTCCGATCAAAAACTGGCACAAGAAAAAATACGCCTAAGTGAAGAACGCTACCGCAACATCCTTCAGGTAGCACCGGTTGGTATTGCCATTCATCAAAAGGATAAAATTGTATTTATCAATCCGGCCGGACTTGAAATTTTCGGTGCAAAAACTGCCGATCAGTTAATTGGTAAAAAAATAACAAGTTTTATTCATCCTGAAAAACGAAAAAAATTCATAAATCGAATTCAACGATTATTAAAAGGAGAACAAGGACTTTATCCGGTTGAAGATAGATATATAAGGTTAGATGGCAGTGTAATTGATGTGGAAGCAATTGCCACATTGGTAATCTACAACGATGAACCAGCAGTACAGGTTATTATTACCGACATCACCGAAAGAAAACGTACCCGTGAACAGCTCTTGCAATTCAACGCTGAACTTGAATTGAAAGTTAAGCAGCGAACCGCCCAACTAGTGGCATCAAACAATGAACTTGAAGCTTTTTCCTATTCAGTTTCGCACGATTTACGTGCGCCACTGCGCCATATCAACGGCTATGTGAATTTATTGAATGAGCGGTTTCGTGATGAGCTTCCAGAAAAAGCGCAGCATTATTTAAAGACCGTAACAGATTCTTCAAAACAAATGGGAACACTTATCGATGACCTATTGCAATTTTCAAGAAATAGCCGTCAGGAATTGCATCAGGACACCATTGAAATGAATCATATTTTAAAGGAAGTGCTTGAAACCATTAAACAGGATATTAATGACAGGGATATAAAATGGTCTATTCAGGAATTGCCTCAAGTATATGGAGATTATGCAATGTTAAAACAGGTGTGGGTCAATTTGCTGGATAACGCAATTAAATATTCACGGAATAAAAAATCAACAGAAATAACGATTGGTTTTTTTGAAGAAAACAAAAATTTCGTATTTTATATCCGTGATAATGGGGTGGGTTTCAATATGAAATATGCACACAAATTATTTGGCGTGTTTCAGCGGCTCCATTCACAAGCTGAATTTGAAGGAACCGGTATTGGCCTTGCCAATATTCAGCGCATTATTAATAAACATAACGGACAAGTTTGGGCAAAAGCCGAACTTGATAAAGGAGCAACATTCTTTTTTAGTTTACCAAAAAATATATAATGATGAATATGTTTGAATTAAAAACCATTTTATTGGCAGAAGACAATCCACAGGATGTAGAATTGATCTTAGAAGCACTGAACGAACATAATTTGGCAAACCTTGTGGTTGCGGTAAATGATGGCGTGGAAGCTATGGAATACCTAAATTATGAAGGTAAGTACAAAAATCGTAAAAAAGGCCTTCCCGCCGTACTTTTATTAGATATTAAAATGCCGCGAATGGATGGCATAGAAGTTTTGGAAACCATTAGAAGCGATGAAAAATTAAAGATGCTTCCGATTGTTATGCTTACCTCCTCTCGTGAGGAACCCGACTTAAAAAAATGCTATGCACTTGGCGTAAATTCTTATGTGGTAAAACCGGTAAATTTCAAAGATTTTTTGGAAGCGGTAAAGCATATTGGCATATTTTGGGCTTTACTGAATGAACAACCCCCGGAATAAAAAAATAATTAAAGATGCACATATTAAAAAAATTTGAAGGCATTGAACTTAAAGTTCTAATTCTTGAGGATTCAATCCGAGACTTTGAATTAATCAGTGAACAATTATCGGGCGCCGGTTATCTTTTAAATTTGACTCATGTTGCAAATGAAGCAGAATTTACTGCCGCACTTAGCGAAAACAGATACAGTATTATCTTGTCAGATTTTAGGTTGCCTGGTTTTGATGCCTTCGGTGCATTGGAAATGAGAAATCATATTTGTCCCACTACGCCATTTATATGTGTTTCAGGTTCCATTGGTGAAGAAACTGCCATTGAATTACTAAAGCTCGGCGCTAATGATTATGTATTAAAAGACAGGCCTGAAAGGCTTCCTTTTGCTTTTAAGCGTGCCTTAGAAGAAGCAATTGAGATAAGTGCGCATCAAAAAGCTTCGAATGACTTGCAAGAGAGTGAAGAAAAATTAAGTTTATTTTTTAACCAATCCATTACAGGTTTCTTTTTCATGGAAACTGATGAGCCAATTATTTGGGACAACACGATTGATAATGAAAAAACCCTCGATGAGGTTTTAGGCCAATTACGTGTTACAAAAGTGAACCAGGCCATGCTGGACCAATATTTAACCACGGAGGATGAATTAATAAATCGCACGCTTTATGAATTTTTTGCACACGATTTAAATCAGGGACGCAAGGTTATAAAAGCATTATTTGATAAGGGAACTTTACATATCGACACTTCCGAAATTCGATTTGATGGCACCCAAATGTGGATTGAAGGGGATTATATTTGCTTGTACGATTCAAATGGAAGCATAATAGGGCTTTTTGGCACACAACAAGATATCACAGAACGAAAAAATGCACTAAAAGAACTCCAGATAAGCAAAAAAGAATTGGAAGATTATTTTGAAAATGATATTTCTGCTGATTATATATCTTCTATTGACGGAAATATTTTAAGCTGTAACAATACTTTTTTGAAGTTATTTGAATTACCGGAAAAACCGCTCCAAAGAAAAATCAACATTATCGACTTTTATAAGGATAAAATGCATAGAAAGAATCTAGTGGCAAGAATAAATGTTGAACGAAAAGTTGAAAATTTTGAAGCAGATTTTGTGTTGGTCAATGGTAAGGAAAAAAATGCCATTTTAAATGCAATAGGAATTTTTGATGAAAATGACGAACTAATAAAAATAAGAGGGTATATTATAGATGTTACCAAACAAAAAAAGGCGGAAGCATCAATCCGATTAAGCGACACTGCCTTAAAAGTCATTTCCCAAGGAGTGGTTATCACCGACAGCAATCGAATCGTCATTTCATCCAACGCCTCATTTAATGCCATCACCGGCTATGACGAATCAGAAATCATAGGACGTACTTGCAAGTTTTTGCAAGGACCGCTAAGCGACCCGCTAACAGTGAAAGCAATCAATGATGCGCTCGATCAAAAATCGGATTTTGTTGGAGAGATCCTCAATTACCGTAAAGATGGCACGCCATTTTGGAATGAACTTACCATAACTCCTTTATTAAACCAAGATGGTTTATTGACAAATTTCATTGGCGTCAGCCAAGATATTACCAAGCGCAAACAGTCTGAAGAACAGTTGAGACATTTATCACAAGCAGTTGAGCAAAGCCCAATTTCAATTATTTTAACGGATACACAAGGAAACATCGTGTATGTAAACCCCAAAACACTTGAAGTTACGGGTTATAAATTGTCAGAATTGATTGGCAAGAACCCTAAGATATTTAGTGCTGGTGAAAAACTAAAAAAAGCATACAATGTTTTATGGCAAAAAATAACCTCTGGTAAAGAATGGAGAGGCGAATTTCACAATAAAAAGAAAAATGGGGAACTTTTTTGGGAACAGGCATCAATCTCTCCTATTGTGGATGAAAAAGGGCAAATTACCCATTATCTTGCAGTAAAGGAAGATATTACCGAAAGAAAACAACTTATTGAAGACCTAATTATTGCGAAAGAGCAGGCTGAGCAAAGCGATAAATTAAAATCGGCTTTCCTGGCTAACATGTCACATGAAATTAGAACGCCAATGAACGGTATTTTGGGGTTTTCAGAACTATTAAAAGAACCAGACCTATCAGGCGAAAAGCAGCAAAAGTACATTAAGATCATTCAGAAGAGCGGTGCCCGAATGCTTAATATCATCAATGATATTGTGGATATTTCAAAAATTGAAGCGGGGTTAATGCAGGTTGATTTTAAAGAATCAAATATAGCGGAGCAAATTGAATACATTCATGCTTTTTTCAAACCTGAGATTGAATTAAAAGGTTTGCAGTTTTTTGTTAAAAATAATACAAATGAAAAAGAGATTATTATAAAAACAGATCGCGAAAAATTATATGCGATATTAACCAACCTTATCAAAAATGCCATTAAATATACCAATGAGGGTATGATTATATTAAGTTATGACAAAAAAGGTGATTTTCTTGAATTTTCTGTTAAAGATACTGGGATAGGGATCCCTAAGGACAGACAAGAAGCCATATTTGAGCGATTTATACAGGCAGATATTTCAGATAAAATGGCACTCCAAGGCGCCGGATTGGGTTTGTCGATTACCAAAGCTTATATTGAATTACTTGGAGGTAAAATTTGGGTTGAAAGCGAAGTTGAAAATTCAGCTGAAGGTAAAGTTAGAGGAACTACATTTTATTTCACCATTTCAAGCAATTCAAGCCCGAGAATAAAACCCGATAACCAAAAAGCTGAGTATACAGATACATTTGACAAGAAAGATGGAAACCTGAAAATATTGATTGCCGAGGACGATGAAGCATCGTCATTATACCTGTCTATATTGGTCGAAGAATTTAGCTCAGAAATATTAATGGCTAGGAATGGTCTCGAAGCGGTTGAAATTTATAAAAACAATCCAGATATTGATTTAATT
>Ga0209347_1003728_pt1 | contig 17147 bp, 5 predicted proteins | sample AutmiccommuBRH23_FD_187382 | JGI IMG/M metagenome (GOLD analysis project Ga0209347, IMG submission 187382) | Deep subsurface microbial communities from Mt. Terri, Switzerland - Autotrophic microbial communities BRH/23 (SPAdes) (version 2) | ecosystem: Environmental > Aquatic > Deep subsurface >...
CGGTTGCCGGGTCCATGACGAAGGTAAAAGGAACCAAAACCGCTAAGGCCATAGTTGCAGTGAGTCCCGGCAAGGCACCCACTATTATGCCAACCGATACTCCTAATGTCATTAATAAAAAGTTTGAAAGGTTAAATATATGATATAACGCTCCGGACAAGTATTCGAGCATTTATTCTTCCCTCCATCAAGTGGAACAAAAGCATTTTATGCCTTTCGGCTTTTAAACGGTTATGCTTTTGTTTATTCCGGCAAACCTAAGTCTTGAAGAAGCTTACTGTATTCCTGCTGTTTCTTCTTAATATGCTGCTGAGCCTTTTCCGCATCCATATTCAACGGTACAAAACCTTGTTCCGTCATCTGCTCCCGTACACTTTGATTATTCATAATTTTTACGAAGGCTTCTTCCAAGACAGCCTTTACCTCATCCGGTGTGTCAGGCGGCACTGCCGCACCCCTATCAATACTGGGAGTCATATCATACCCCTGCTCAACAAAAGTGGGTACATCGGGCAACGCTTCAAACCGTTCTTCAGACCCCAAACCAAGAATCTTTATCCTGTCATTATGAGTTACCAAATCATTTGAATTGGCAAACAAGGCATCAGTATGCCCGCCTAGAAACTTACTAACCGATGGAGCTGCTCCGGTCTCCGGAATATAGTTCAAATCAATACCGGCTAAAGCTTCCAACTGAAGCAGTGCAATATGATGACCGCTCCATTTTCCCGAACCGCCCACGGTGATTTTACCAGGGTTTTCTTTAGCATAAGCGATGAAATCTTCCAAACTGTCAAAGGGACTATCCTTGAGTACGGCAAGACCAATGGGTGTGCCCTGGAAAATAGCGATAGGATTTATCTGTTCGGTACTGTATCCGGCATTTTCCCTGGCAATTGGCTGTAAAATAATATGTGGAATGTTAATTCCGCTGATGGTATAGCCATCCGGTTCAGCATGCATTAGTTCAGTCCAGCCTAAGGCCCCGCCGCCCCCGGCTTTATATTGGACTACGATTGAAGTACCTAAGAATTCTTCCAGCAAGGGCTGTTGGCGCCGTGCTTCTACATCTGACTGTCCGCCAGGATTAAACGGTATGATGTAACCGATCGGCTTAGTCGGGAAATCTATCTTAGCCGGTTCCGCAGCAGCCACTGCCCCCTGTTTCTCTGCTTTTCCGGTGTCAGAATTATCTCCTCCATTTCCACAGCCTACAATCACCAACGTAGACAACAACAGTATCAGTACTAATAAACCTAGACGTTTCAAAAACTGCATCCGCACTTCCCCCATTAACATATTAAATTTGAGAGTACACTCCCTCATGTACGAACATATTATTCACGACCTTTTAAACTGTGACAAAAAATCAAAAAAAGACCTGCTCGCTTACTAGAGCAGGCCAAAAATTCAACTTGATAACCGTTAGCAAAACTCTTAGCAACTTGTTGCTGTAGAGTTTTGGATATGCCCCTTGCGGGTATAGCAAAACTCTTAGCAACTAGTTGCTCTAGAGTTTTGGATATGCCCCTTGCGAGTATAGCAAAACTCTTAGCAACTTGTTGCTTTAGAGTTTTGGATATGCCCCCTGCGGGTACCCCAAATTCAACTACTTATGGCTTAATCTCAACTTTGTGTTTGGCCTTGATCACTACTGGCATGACCAATTGCTTTTAATATGGGGTACTGCTTGGACTATGGTCATTTGAGTACCCCTACAAAGTATTATAGTTTCTAATCAACAATTCCATTATTATTCATGCCAGCGCATTTTGCCCTGCGATGCCGACTTCATATCTTGAAGACAAATTAAAGAAGGTCTGCTTAAAATAGGTTTGGTTAAAAGCAGACTTTCTTTTCAGTTAGACTTCAAATTGAACCATATAGCCAAACTGGCTATTTGTTTTTACTTCAGCCACCTGCAGTAGATTTTTGCCCATTCTCCACAGATACTACATGCAGTATGGGGCCGGTCATAAACAGATTTGGTTGGTCCTTAATAACACCCTCTACTATAGTCTCTTCTTCACCTAACGCATCTGCCAACTGACGTTTCACATCTTCACTGGCGGACACCAGTACATACCGAATAGTTTTCTCCCCGGTACAAACCTCCAGTTCAAAGTGCTCGCCCTCAACTTGACTGATAGCCACCTTACCGGTTAATGCTGCCGGAGCTGTAATTAAGCCTCGGTTTTCCATACTGCGTAAAATTACAGTAGCAGCCTGAGCTCGTGTGGATTGGTCCAAGGGTGCAAACATATTGTCGTCCATCCCCTGCATCAGATTTAATTGAGTAACCGTTTTTACATATCCTGCTGCCCAAGGTGAAACATCAACGGCATCTTGATAGCCCAGCGCGCCCACTGATGCTTCTTCTACAGCAATACTGGTACCAAGTGCTCGCACCAACATTGCTGCCATCTCCTGACGTGAAACCTGATCATTAGGCCTAAAGCTGCCTTGATAGCCTTGAGCCAAACCCAAAGTAGTAGCTGTTTCCACATAAGGGAAATACCATGCACTGGCAGGTACATCCCTGTAGGATCCCTGTACCGGCCTTTCCAGTCCAACGTTATTGGTTCCGTCACGCATCACCATTTCTACCAGCAGTTTAGCCAACTCGGCTCTAGTGACGGCACGATCGGGTGCAAATGAGTCCGCATCAATACCGTTTACTATATGGCGGCTGGCTAGAATCTCTACACTGTCCTTAGCCCAATGGGCTGCCACATCAGCAAAACTCTTATTATTGGCCATTACGGTAAAGTTGCTGAAATGGGTCAGCTGAGCACTAACCGTACTAGCGTCGCTATCCACCACACCACCCATATAATCCCATTGGTCCGGGTTTACATCATTCTGGCGGTAAAGACCTAGTTTTCTTACATCTATTCCCGCCAACAGAGGTTCACTGTAAGCAATGGTCATAGTCACCGGCTGCTGCGGCTGCGTGCCGCCGCTATCCACCATAAACACAGGACTGACCGGAATTAGGTTTGCATCTGCTGGAGATGCCGCCTTGGTCTTTCTCACTGTTACTTCTGTCCCTAACTGAAAAGCACCGGCAGGTAATTCCATGGTAATACCGTTATTGAATGCCTCAATTCTATTAATACCCTGGCGCATAGTCACTGTTAGCTTATTGGGATCTGCAGGTACTGCATTACCGCCGCCGCTGGGGCTGCCCCCGCTGTTGTTTATTGTACTAGCACTTTTAACTACACCGTCAGATTCATTACCAGCTGCGTCTACAGTAGTCACTTTAATTGTGTATAGGGTTCCGTCCGCTAACCCTTCGATAGGGTAACTCCCCACACCTGGTGCAAGTTCTACCGGGCTGCCAAAGTTTGCGTCCGAAGATCGCCGCCAATAGACACGAACTGAAGCCAAATTGGCCTCGGTAGGGTCAGTCCAACTTACTGTTAGCATCCGATTGCCCGGAACAATTGAAACATTACTTACCTCCCCTACCATAGGAATAGTTACTACATGGGTTTCATCCGAAGCCATAGGCTGTTCGGCATAACTCTGGGCCATTTGGTTGATCTCCACCCGGTAGCTACTCCCCACCGTTAACGTTGTTTCCGGCACAAACCGGGCAGTGCGGGCCAGGAGCATTGCTGCATCATTGGGGTTCAAGACCGTGTCCTTCAACGTCACGTTCCCGGTCACTCTTTGCGCTTCATCGTTATCATAGACCGCGGATACAACTACAGTGCTTTCGGTAAGCGTGCTCGCTTTCATATATTTATCAAAGTTAATATCAATATAACCACCGTAAACTGCTGCAGCCACACTGGCGACTGCTGGCGCCATATATGAAACCATACCAACATTAACCTCTGTTCTCGGGGGTGGTACCTGCAGCTCGTCACTGTATGCAGTTTCATAACCAGGCTTTTGAAAGAGCACCTGCCACATACCAGGGGGTACATCCCAGCCGTAACGTCCTTCGCTGTCAGAAAGAACCGGGTTCTCCTGCAAAAACCAATCTGCATCCCAAACGGACCACGACCCAGTATCAGCATCCTGCTGCAATGCAGTTGCTGTTACCCCCTCCAACCTGTTGAAAGGCACCGTCTCAAACACATAGCCGCTGGGGTCCCAGATCCAATAAGGTTTAGAAACATCATCGTCGTAGTCCCAATCATTGTCATTATTGTTGTTATCATCGTTATCCTCATCTTCATCCTCACAGTCGCTGGCTGCAATATCCGCACGAATAGATTCAAGATCCTTATCAATTTTATGATCGGTTGCCAAACTTACCCCCACACCTACGGCGCCAATTACCAGAGAGCCGATACCCATGGAAAACCACCCGGCAGCTATAGCCGCACCGGTCAAAGCTGCGTTGGTAACTTCTGCAGCAAGGATGTCATCATTTAACTTGGAAAACCTGCCGCTCATGTTTAAACCGCAATCTGCCGCAGCATCCATCATAGCATCCATCTTCTGATACGTGTCCATGTTTTCCCACGCGCCCTGGACATTGTTGGCTAAATCAATCCAGTTATTCATCGCCTCCAATCGGGTAATTACTTTTGCCACGGTGGCAGCACTGGCAGCCCCCACAACACCCTCAGATTGCTCCGTACCCGGCAGCGGGCGGCCATTGATCGCGCCGGCCAGCATAGCTGCCGCCGTATTTGCGGGATCTGCCCCATCCAATATACTATCCGGGATATAGGCCTGGACAAGGATAATCGTCCTATCGCTTTGTTTTTGCAATGTGTAGGATAAACCATAAACGTCTACCCCAGTATCCTGAGCTGCTTGAATATCCTCTGCTGTCAGTGTGTAGCTGAGACCTCTATTAACCTGCATGTTTACATTAATCTGAGTATTGCTGAGCTGCGGCAGTACAAAACTAAAGGAACCATTGACATCACCGGAGGATGCCGTAGTTAAGCCGGCCGCCTCCCCATTGGGGATTATCTGCAAATCCTGAGCCCAGGAAGGAAGCCGACGGCGCATTTCCTGTTCGGTATCGGGCAGGGGTTGGTACAAAATATCCGAATCCGTCCGACTCTTATAAGAAACTGATACATTACCCAGGTCCCTTCCGGGCCAGCTCATGGTAGCTCTATAGATACCATCCTCCTGCTGTTCCGCCAGTACGAAGGTCCCTCCCATCTTCACCTTCACATCAGACACCAAATCGGGGTTATTGAACCCCAACTCGAACAGAAATGGTTTATTGGGCACAACCACATAGGGAAAAACCGCTTTTCCTTCAGCCGGGTTAAAGGTGACCTGCCGACCGTCTGACTGCTGCATAGAAAACTGCGTTAATACAGGCTTAAACTTATTATAGGACGTCAGCCCCGCCTCGGAAGTAAATATGTCACCACTGTCGGTTACCGCCTGCGCATGCAGCCAGTATTTATGCGGACTCCCCTTATCGGTGAGAGTTATATCCATCTGCCAAAAACCCACCGGTGAAGCAATCGTCTCGCCGAGGAGATCGTTTTCATCGTACAGGCGTACCGTACTGCTGCTCGGAGCGCTGCCGCTGACGGCAACATCTAATGAGTTTATTTTATTAGGCACATCCAAGCTGACATTCACCGTTTTTATATCAATGTAACCAATTAATTCAGTTACCGTCTCGGAGTTGTCTTGGAAGCGCATTCTTACTGCCACTCCAGCCAGCGGTCGGGTGATATATTCATCCACCTGAACCTGATATTTTAAAACACCGGTGGCATTCTCGGATAGATCACCCACAAAGACCTGATAGACATCGTCTGTTACAGAAGCTTCAACAGGCTGTCCGTCTAAAGTAACACTGCCGTCAACCAGGCTGGTTCCACCGGGTACATCCAGCAGCAGATACGCATCTTGAACGGCCTGCCCAGCGTTATTATAAGTGGCACGAAGCGATATTACCCCTCCGGGCGCGGCTTCATTGGGAACTGCATGCAAACTATTGCCCTGTCTACCGCTGAAAAAACCTGTAGGTGTTAGAACTACGCTGCCAATGTCTACGGTTGCCTGCTCGTCTACCTGTGCCTGGGAAACGGCAAACTCCCGGAAACCGTACAAATCACGAGTTTTAAGTTCAAATTCATAGCTGCCCGGGTCCCGCACCTTGCTGTCTAAAATGCCATCGGCACCCTTCAAATACTCAATCCTCGTACGTTGACCCGCTTCCTCCAATTTATACAGCTTACCTGTAAACGAAGGCAATAAATCACCCTCCTGGGATACAACCTGGCCCTGAATTATTGAGCCTTCTTCCTTCAACCAAAATACCGCTGTAGCACTGCCATTTTCATCAAGAACAACCTCTTCAGTAGCCCGGGGAAGCCCCCCTTCATGACCGTCTACACCCACTGTCACTGTCTTACCCGGCCATCCTTTCATACGAATTGGATAGCCAGACCTGCCGTCAACATTGAGGTTAAAATGCACGGCAACCCGCCAATCCATATCCAAGGGGCCAATCCAATCGCCGCCAATGTGTTTTGTGTAAATGGCAGCAGTAACGGTGGAAGTATTGGTTTCGGTTAGTTGAATGTTATACTCCGAAGGGATTGATACAGATACACCACTTGGCTGCGCCGCCAAATCCGGCCTCGAGGTAGATATTTCCAAACGGGCTTGGCCGTCAAATAGTTCCATGTCATAGTTTCCGTCTTTATCGCTTCTTACCGAATTACTAAACACCCTTCCTTCTACCCTCTGAACAGCAGTAATGTTTACATCACTGACCGCATTACCCTCCTTGTCGGTAACGACACCTGCCAAAATTCCCGATTCTATACGCTCAGCGACTACTTCTTTATTATTTAAACCAGACTCTAAAACTATTTTCTCATCTAATCCGAAAAAAGTCTGTCCTTGATTAAATTCAACCTGTACTTTGATATCGTTACCTGAAAGCATTCGCGTCAAGAATACATACCCCTGGTCGTCACTGACCTGAGAACCTAGAATGCGCCCTGATTCGCTGCTGCTGAGAACAACTTTACCTTTAGGGATACCGTCACCTTGGGAGTCCACAATTCTTAACCGCAGGCTGGCAGGTTCGCCGGACTCTATGGCAATAGATTGCTCTAATCCACCCTTTACAACAACATCAAACCGTTCCTTTAGCGCCAGTCCATAATAATCCCCGGTACCGCCTAACAGCCGAACCTTATAATCATCACCCGGTGCCAATCCCGATAAGTTATAAGAACCGGAACCGTCAATAGTTACTACCTCACCGCTAGACTCAGCATCGCTCCAGACCGACAGTCTGGCACCATTCAAAAACTCGTCTGCCATCCCCTCTGGTAGACCGATTTCCACCGTTAGGCTGCCAGTAACCGACAGCGAAAGATCGACCTGCTTTCTTACGTTGTGTCCCTGGCCATCTGACATATCTGCCTGTAATGAATGTAGGAACGCTATTCCGGGGATTAATAGGATTTTGCCGGTATAAATACCCGTGCCCCAGCCATTATTATCCTTATTTTCCACTAAGGTAATGGAGGTAGTCTCTGTTGTTGGTTCCGCCAGTGACGCACCGTTTTCATCAAGCCAGGTGTCATAGACAAATTCTACTACTGCCTGCCGGTTACTATCACCCTCAAGTGTCAGGTTCAATGTATTGCCTAGGACAGGCATTTCATTCATATTTCGAGCCACATCCCAATCCAGCCCACTAATGGACAGAGGTGGGGTGGCAAAATGATTGGAATGCCTGGGCTCTGATTCGTTCTCCGCTGCATCCAATGCGCTAACAGCATAAATATATGGTGTACCGGCAGCCAAACCACTGTCCTCGTAATTCAACGTGTCCGCCCCGTCCACAGTTGCTACCAGTGTTTGTTGTTGACCGTCGGTACTGCGCCGAATGCGGTAACCCGTCACCGCAACATTATCCTCAGCAGCGCTCCAGACTACTGAAGCTCTACCACCCTTGTGTACAAACACCTGAACCCGGCCCGGGGCTGATGGCGGAATCAAATCCCCTTGGGAAGAAGTTCGAGCGGCTATAACTGCCGGTTCGGAAGTATTTCCTGCTTGATCCACAGCAATCACTTTATAAACGTAATCCGTTTCTTCCGCCAAGCCGCTATCCGTATACTCTAGATCCGCACCGGCGTTAACTTCTAATAAAAGGGTATCATCCCGGAACAGGCGGTAAAATGCCACGTCACTGCCGGTGGACGCCTGCCAAGTTACTTTAATGTGGGCCTCGTCCTGCCCTTCAGCCTGAATATCCCCGGGCTGTGCGGGGGCAGTCCAGTCTGCCGTCATTTGTACCGGCTCTGCTTCCAGACCGGTGAGTCCATTTAACGAAGCATCCGCGGTAAAGGTGTAAGTTCCCTGGCTGGGAAGCGTTATTTCCAAACCAAAACTGCCGTCTGTGCCAGCAGTGATAGAGCCTGCTTGGGTGGTCTGCCCGTTATAATCGTAGCGGACGTTCACTTCGACACCCGGTTGAGCAGTACCGCTAATAACTACTAGATGCAGATTGGTAACAGCCTGAAGTTCATTTAAGACCGGTGCCGCGGGTGCGGCGGTCACCTCAAAAGTTGTTTCACTCATCATCACTCCCTGCGGCCCGGCACCCAGCTCTAAGACAGCCTTATAGGTACCACCCAAGCCATCCTCGGGGATAATGTATTGCCCGCCAAAGAACGTGCTATCGGAGTGCGCCGGGAAAACAGCCTCGGCTGCGGCCATACTACCGGTGCTTGCGCCGTAGCCTCCAAATCCACCCCCGGGAGCCCAGTATTCAAGCTCATCGAAATTCACCCCGGCATTTTTGTATCGTAAAACCTCATTGCTCTCAGGGTCAAAAATAGTTAAAAATGGAGCAACTTCATCGTGATTTTGAATTTTGGCAGATTTTTCGTCTGGATCAATTCCGGTCAGCCGCAGACTACCGTCAGGCATACGCCAAGCCGCAATCGAACCGTTCCAGTTGCCTTCACTGCCAAATTCCTTACCCAGTTGCATTGCTGTCAGACGATTTCCCAGACTATCTTCCAACCGATGAATAGTACGCACCGTATCTCCCAACCCGTAATTAGGAAATTCAACATTAATTTGAGAATTTAATGTATCATCAACCGTCCATGTTACAGTTCCATTATCCTCTAATTGCTGCTGGTTTTGCAGCCAATAATCCCAGTAACCGTCATAATGACTGTGGATGAGTACGGCTTCGGTAGTATAATCATCCGGCGTAGCAAAAATCGGCTGACCATAGCTAGGGTAAAGAACAGTGGCAAAAGGCATCCCCGAGTTGAACATGGCCACTCCGCCCAATCTATATTCCCTGTCATAGGCTGCATCAGGCCCCGGTGCTCTAATATCCAACCTAGCCTGCCCGTCATCACCGATAACGACTGTACCCTCCGCACCCAATTCCGCGGGAACTGTCACTTGTTTTTGCAGGTGATATAACGGAGAACTGTACGTGAACGCTGTATCTGCCTGGAAAACATAGGTTCCATCAGGCACCCAAAGAACAAAGCCATTTTCATTATACGCCTCATCCAGCTGCAGCCCGCCCAGGCCGCCGTTTACGTCCGTTGTAAAAACAGAATATCTCATTCTGCCGTTGAAAATTTCCCCATTTTGATTAGTGGCCTGTAACACCAATCTGTTCATATTCATGTTTGGGGAATAGGGGGTTATTTCCACTTCTATGGGCACATTAGTGACGGATAGTGGTTTGAGGATAAACACGTCCTCCTCCAGTGAAAAATTGTCTGGATGCAGGCTCCTCCCGTAAATAGCCAGGGCATAATTCTCTCCTGGCTGCGGCGCAAAATCAAATTCAGCCTGACCATCGTTATTGGTAACTTCTTCGTCTCCAACAGGGTAATAAACGCCGTCTGCCTGCCGGAGCAGTACCACCCTGGCTCCCTGCATCACTGTAAGCTCTGTCAAATCCTTTACTGTTACAGTAAGATCCGCCGGCGGAGCAGGGATCAGAGGTAATGGCTCGTGTACTGTGAAATCAAATTGCTCACTGCTAAACACACCAGCAGGACCGGCATCAAGCTCTACCTGAGCCGTATAGGTGCCGAGGGCCTGTTCCGCAGGCACAGACCACCTGGCTAAGCCAATACTATAAGTTGCAATATTTTCGCTAACAACATCACCGCTGCTGTCGTAGATATCCAACGTCGGATTCTGGTAACGGGTAATTGCCTGCGCTCGTATTTGAAAATCCCCTTCACTAGAGTTATATACCATTATCTCAGGGATGTCCGCTTCAGCCTCTCCCTCTTCTTGCACTGTTTCTGACCCGGCTAAATATCGCCGTATCACCTGCGCGGTATCCCCCGCCTCTGATGCTGTTTGGGGGGTATACACTTTGGTATAAAGTCCTGACAGTAAATTGCCAAACTTATCAACAAATTGCACGTCAAAATAGGCGGTCGTACCTTGACGGGCCGGCTCACCGTCATTAAGGTCTAAGCTAGCAGTTAAAGGCAGGCCAATTGACAACGGGTAATTGTTTCCGCCTACAGCCTGGAATTCGGGCACGTCAATGTCCCACAGCCAATCGCGCACTTCACCCGAGGTACTGGTGTAATCAGGGTCTCGGTAAACCTCATCTATTTTCGCATCGTAACTGCCGGGTGTTAGGGTAATGCGGCTGCCCGGCGCAACATTTTCAAAACCTGTATAATAATCCCCAGTGTCTCGCAACAGCAGTGCCGAATTTTGAAAGAACTCTGTCGGTAAAAAGTCAATTAAAGCTACTTCTGCATTACTTGGTGTAAATTCTATTGATTCAGTAGCATTGGATATCTCCACATTATGTTTTACCAGGTAATAGTAATCTTCAGCACTAATTAGCCTAAAGTTATAGCGACCGGGGGTAATTGTCAGCCCCGCTTGGCCTTGAGCATCTAGAGTCACCAGCGGTGTCCCGTTAACCGCATCAAATACGGCATCGACATTGCTGCTAGCCGGCAGACTGCTTTCCAATAAGTCTGCCATCACCACAGCGTTTGCTAAAGGTTCTCCTGTCACCCTCCTGCCGGAAAAAGTCAGCGATTGGGCTACAGTAGCATCCAATATCACCATTTCCGGTGCCCGTACCGTCTGATAATATAAGAAATTAGAAGGGACTGTTCCACGAGCTGTTATAAGATAATTATTACCGTCCGGTGCATCCGCACCGGAAATACTGATCCGGCCCTGCATGTCCGCTCTGTCTTCCCAAATCGTTTCATCCGTTTCATTAGAGACATCAGCAGGCAGATGATGCACCGTTACCCAGGCACCGGCCGCCGGTTGTCCATCGGGAGTAAGTATCTGAACAGCCAAACCGCTTTGCTGTGCGTTAACGACAGTAAGCTCGGTATACCAAGTGCTCCAAAGTTCAGAGCCATTAGCATTATATGACTTGGCGCGTAGACCGTAAACGCCGTTATCTAAAGCAGTGGTATCCCACTGGAAGGTATAAATACCGCTGGATTCCGGTCCATAAACCCTGCCCACGATACTGTCTTCATTATCTTTATAAAGAACAAAGTCTACCCTGTTCACATTGGCCGGGTTTTGTGCAACTGCTCTCAGTTCCACAGTACCGCTCACACGGCTGTCATCCTGAGGTGATATTAATTCCAGATCATCATAAAGTGAAACCCCGCCATAAAGCTCATTTACAGCCCCACGGCTGTTTAGAACATAATGGTCATAACGATAATATCCTAGGTAATCATAACCCTTTTGTCCGTCAACCAGCGCCGCATCAATTTCCGCGGGGCTTTTATCTGGAAAAATGGATAATAGCAACGCGGCGGTACCCGAAGTAAAAGCCGCGGCTTGGGATGTGCCGCTCATGGTACCGTAACTGTCATTGGGTAAAGTGGATAGAATGTCTACCCCCGGCGCAGTAAAATAGACGCCGCTGTTAGAAAACGCTGCCAAGTCGTGATCCTGGCCAGAGGCTTCTACAGCTGTCACCCCAGGCAGTGATGCCGGATAAAACCCTTCATAGTCGTCTCCTTCATTGCCAGCTGCGGCAACCACCAGCACGCCCCGGTCCAGGGCATATTTCACGGCATCTGCCAAAGTAAGCGGGTAATCAGGAAGCCGCGCCCCCAAACTGAGGTTAATAATATCCGCACCCTGTTCCACTGCTTTGTAGATACCCTGGGCTACATCATACATGGTGCCGATACCGGCAGCGTCCAAAACTTTTATGGGTAATATTTGTACCGGAAAACCGCCGGTAACACTGGCAATACCCAGACCGTTATCGTATACCGCCGCAATAACCCCGGCGACATGGGTACCGTGCCCACTGACTGAATTGTCATCGGTATTCCGGGAATCAACCGCGCCGGTAATCATGTTGTAACCGGGCAGTACTCTGCCGACTAAATCCTCGTGGTCCATATCAACGCCGGTATCTATTACCGCAACAGTGACCGGCTGTGGCGACCCGCCGGTAGCATCAATAAGTTCATATGCCCGGTCCCAAGCCTCTATGGCTGAAATTTCCGTCATTGACCACTGTTCACTAAAGCGAGTGTCATCGGGAATTCCCTGGGTCTGCAATTTATAGTTAGGTTCCACATACTCAACATCCGGATCCTGGCGTATAGTTTCCATCATAACAGAAACATCCGTGCTCGCGGCCACTTTAATCAAACGAGCGGGACCAATCCCTTCCTTAGGAAAAGTGGTATAGTCCCCTGGAGCATCCATTGTCTTTACGGACGTACCCCCGCTAAACCGCTGGCGAAAACCGACAATCAATTCTAACTCTTGTTCCTTCTGGAAAAATTCCGTTTGGCTGGCAGCCTGATGGTCCCCCTGGTTACCATAAACATCGGCCACAAGTCCGGTTTCTTCTTCCAAAACGGGAGCGCTGAGTAATTCAATCGGTATATCAACTTCCTGTTTTGAAAAAACCTCTTGTGCCTGAGGGTATTCCGGTAACGGCAACGGCCTCCCGGCACTGGTTTCAGTGGAATTAGCCGTCGCAGCCTGCGCAAGCGGCAGCCCCATTTGAAATACCAATAAAAATGAGAGTACCACCGCAATAAACCGGTAGCCTCTAGACCTTGACTTTCTGCCTACACTGAAAAACATTTATTCTCTGCCCCCTTATATAAGTAACTTTAAATTCTTTCAAGTACTGCTAGACGCTATTATGAATAATTCTAATGGACATACATTAATTCTTAGTAAAGTAAATATAAAGTGTAGATAAAGTTTTTGCATTATTTGGTAAATATTAAAGGTTTTTTTGTCGTAGAGCAGAAACATATAAATTACTGGAGGAGGGAAGATGATGGCTGGGGAAAAAATCCTTATAGTGGATGACGAACACGAAATCAGCGACCTGCTTGACAGGTACTTAACCAGGGACATGTTCCAAGTCATTATTGCCGATAGTGGTCAAACTGCAATTCAATTGGCAAAAAGCGAGAAACCGGACCTTATTATCCTTGATATCCTGTTACCGGACATCAATGGTATTGAAGTATGCCAGAAAATACGCAGCAAAAGCACCGTACCTATCCTCTTTATTAGCTGTAAGGACGATGCCTCAGACAAAGTCTTAGGCTTAGAATTTGGTGGAGATGATTATATTACCAAGCCCTTCAGTCCTAGTGAAGTTGTAGCCCGAGTAAAAGCCCACCTGCGCCGCAACCGTTTATTGACTGACAACTCTAGTGAAAAACTAATACTGAAATTCCCCGGTTTAGAAATCGATGCATCCAGCTATACCGTCCATACTAATGATAAAATTGTCCGACTTCCGGCTAAGGAATTTCAAATTCTTAATGTTCTAGCCCAGCATCCCAATCAAATATTTACGGCAGCACAGCTATTTGACTTAGTTTGGCAGGAAGACTCATCAGGGGACCTGCGCACTGTAGTGGTACATATAAGCAATTTGCGGAAAAAAATTGAGCAGGATTCCTCCCGCCCAAAATACATCCAAACTGTTAGAAATGTTGGTTATAGATTTACAACATAAAACCCGCCGCGCTTATAACGGCCGGCACTAAAAAATTCACCCCTACTCCTCCTACCAAAACTCATTTAATGCTCTCGCCAATTAAAGGTAGCGGCTTCATCAAGCCCTTAGCAGCATTAAAGGGAAAGCAAAAGTGAAACTAAAGTATAACCAAAGTTTTAATAAACTTTTCGCCCTGAAGCATTGGTATTCCCATGGGGAGGCATAAGGGCGACTACAGCTTCCACTTCGTAACGGAAGCTAAGTCTTCTTTTCGCCCTAAAGCATTGGTATTCCCATGGGGAGGCATAAGGGCGGCTACAGCTTCCACTTCGTAACGGAAGCTAAGTCTTCTTTATTGAGGTGTTCAAAATGTCTTGGTTTATACCATCCGAAATAGCGCAAATGACCCTCAGTTCCGTGCTTGCCCTGGTTTTCTTCTATCACTACTGGCACGACCGAAAATTATACCTTTTAATATGGGGCCTCGCTTGGACATTATGGTCATTAAAATACCCATACGAAATATTATCGTTTCTAGGCAACAATTCGTTTATTATTCATGCCGGCGCTCTGCTCTGCTGGCTTTTAGGCGGCACGCTGCTGCCCATTGGTATCTTTAAATTTATTAATAAAGATCTTCCCCGCACATGGACATATGGAGTTATATCCTTATGTATCTGGATTTTTGCATCATTATTTATGGGATTACCTGACCCGGTAAGGTTATTACCTATTTTCTTATTTCTAGGACTGGTCTTTATCTGGGCCGGTGTCGGTTTCCTCAGATCAAAAGAAACCGAGGTGACGGGAAAATATATTACTGGGTGGATCTTTATTTTACTGGGAATTCACCTAGCCGACTATCCCATTTTGGCTCAATCTACATGGTTTGCACCCATCGGCTATATTATCGCTGCCATCTTAGCCTTTGTTCTTGGTCACGGTATCTTACTGGTCTATTACCAAAAAATCCGGGATGATTTAAGTAAAAACGAACAGCGTTTTCGCTTACTAGCAGAGAATGCCCAAGACATTATCTTTCGCTACCAACTGTTTCCTAAACCCGGCATGGAATATATCAGCCCTGCTGCCACCGCTATCACCGGGCATACGGTTGATGAGTTTTATCATGACCCGGATTTATTCATCAAGTTAATCCACCCTGAGCAACGTTCACTATTTAACAGTTCCTTGAAATCGACTAGCGTATCAGAAAAAAGTGTGCTCAAATGGACGAAAAAAAACGGAAAGACTATTTGGATCGAACAATACACTACCCCCATTTTCAACAAGGAACAAAAACTTATAGCTATGGAAGGAATCGCCAGAGATGTTACTGAACGAAAACTGGCAGAAGAAAAGGTGCTTCGAAACGAAAAATCACGCCGAGATTTATTGACTAACGTATCCCATGACTTACGTACACCCATAACCTCCATTCAAGGCTATCTTGAAGCTCTCTTAGACAATGTTATTTCTGAACCTGAAGAAAGAAAACAATGCTTGAGATTAATTCATACCCGAGTCCTAGGCATCAACAGATTAATTCAGGACCTATTTGAACTAACTCGTTTAGAAACTCGGCAAACTGCCTTTGATTTTTCCCAAGTATCTCTAATAGGGATGATAGATAAAACCTATGAAAAATATAAATACGATGCTGAACAGGCAGGAATTAATCTGATACTTGAAAAGCCTCCTGGTGCAATAACGACCACTGTGGCGAACTTCGACCATACACTATCCATTGATTGGGACCGCATAGATAGAGTATTCAGCAACCTTATCAGTAACAGTATTAAACACACTCCTGTTAATGGTAGCATCACCTTAAAATATATGCTGACTGCAAATAACAAAGAAGTTACTATTACAGTTAAGGATAGTGGCACAGGAATTAACAAAAAAGACCTCCCATACATCTTTGACAGGTTTTACAAAGCCTCTCAATCCAGAGAATCCTTGAAAGGAAGCAGCGGCTTGGGATTAGCCATAGCAAAAGAAATTGTAGAAGCCCATGGCGGCCGCATTTGGGCTGATATCCCGCCAGAAGGCGGCACCGCCATCCACTTCACCCTTGAATTTGGGGTACCCGCAGGGGAATCTCTGCCAGTAACGACAGAGACTTTATCTTTTTAAACGGGATAATGTGTCTTTTAGAAAGAAACCTATCATCAAAAAACGCAGCAACCATATCCAACTTAGGCGCTGCGCCTTTAATTATTAGACTAGTTAGGCCTTATGCTTGGTAAATACCAACTTACAACAGCTATCACCGGCACCGATACGTTTTTGAACATCTAATTCAATTTGAGGAAAATTATCCATAACCCCATGGTCGCCAGCGACAGCCAGTTCACAAAGCAGATCCGTATCTTCAACTGTGAGCCCATGTCTTTTCTGCCAAGTATCCACTAATGGACAGAAATTAAATTCAATCACCGCTTCATCATCGCTCAAATCCTTTACCTGCATTTCAAAAATTTCTCTGACAGTTTCATTGGCAAATTCGCCAATAAAATCTGCCATGGTTACATCTTGCCGAAAATTTTGACCTTTCATGCAGCCGAACTGAAAAATTGCATCTTTTGCAACACCTTGATAATCATAGCCTCTCTTTTTCATTTCTTCAATCAATAAATAAAACCAGGTCGCTCTGTCGCCAATAGACTGCCTTAACATCTCCAACTGCTTTTTATCCATATTATTCTCCCCCTAAATATGCTTTCTTTACTTCCGGGTTATTTAGTAAATCCTTAGCTTCTCCCCATAAGCTAATTCTACCGTTTTCTAAGACATATGCCCGATGGGCGATTTCCAGTGCCAAACGTGCATTCTGTTCAATCAATAAAATTGTTTTGCCCATCCCGTTTATTTCCTTGATTAAATTAAATATTTCCTTGACAAAAACCGGGGCAAGACCCAAAGAAGGTTCATCCAGGATGATAGCCTCCGGGTTGCTCATTAAGGCCCTTCCAATGGTTAACATTTGCTGTTCTCCTCCACTTAGAGTGCCGGCAGATTGAGCTATTCTTTCTTTCAACCTAGGGAAAAGAGTAAAAACAAAATCCAGGTTATTACTAATGCCCTTTTTATCTCTTTTACTATAGGCTCCCATTAGCAAATTTTCTTTCACAGTCATTTGGGGAAAGAGTTGCCTTCCCTCAGGTACCATTACTAGCCCCTTACTTACAATCTCATG
>Ga0209347_1003729_pt1 | contig 17145 bp, 17 predicted proteins | sample AutmiccommuBRH23_FD_187382 | JGI IMG/M metagenome (GOLD analysis project Ga0209347, IMG submission 187382) | Deep subsurface microbial communities from Mt. Terri, Switzerland - Autotrophic microbial communities BRH/23 (SPAdes) (version 2) | ecosystem: Environmental > Aquatic > Deep subsurface >...
GAGGTGAAGGAACGCGCGCAACGCTTTGCCGGGCTGAAGAAATACTTCATCCTGCGGATGCCGCAGCGCCCCGGCGCCCTGCGCGAGTTTCTGGAGATGCTGGGCCCCGACGATGACATCGCCCGCTTCGAATACCTGAAGAAGTCGGCGCGCAACTTCGGCTCTGTCCTGATCGGGATAGAGACCAAGCAGGCCGACAGCTTTGGCCGGCTGACGGCGCTGCTGGATGCGGCCGGCTTCGCTTATCGCGATATTACCGATGACGAAGCCTTGGCCGAGTTCCTGATCTAAGCCGCGGCGCTGCGTCCCTCTGCGCTGCAAAACTCGCCGAGGCGCATCATGAACTCCTGCCGCGAGGCGCCATAGCAGGCGAGGATCGCCGCAATGTCGATCTCGGCCCCGCGCCCGGCGGCGGCCTTGCGCTCGCCATCCTGGCACAGCGCGCCAAAGGCCGCAAAGCCAAGGTTCCAGGCGCTGCCCTTCAGGAAATGCAGGTCATCCTCGAACTTGGCCGGGTTGGGCGCGGTGCCAAGGCGCATCACCACGCCTTCCACCTCATCGAGGAACAGGTCGACAACCTCGCCGAACCCCTCCTCGCCAATCTCAGAGCGCAATTCCACCACTCGATCCCAATCGATCATCCCACACCTCACCCCAATGATGCCCCACACACCGGGGGCGACCATGATCCCGGGCGTTTAACGGGCGGTTAATCAGAGGCGGTGTCTGCTGCGCATTTGCAGCTTCATCGCCCATTAACGCCACACAGCGTTAATGGGCCGATCCGAGGAGAGCCGGCGGGATTTTGAGTTGCCCCATCAGTCGCAAACCATGGGGGGCGGTGCCCGCCATTCAGGTGCAGTACGCCGCATTCTGGTTGTCGATGACAGCCGGATGCAGCGCCGCATCCTGTCGACCTTGCTGGCCCGCGCGGGATATGAGGTGATCGAGGCCGCCTCTGGCGCCGAGGCGCTGGAGATTGCGGCGCGGCTGGTGCCGGACCTGATCCTGTCGGACTGGATGATGCCGGGGATGGACGGGCTGGAGTTCTGCCGCGCCTTCCGGGCGCAGATGCTGGGCCGCTATGTGTATTTCATCCTGCTGACCTCGAAGACCGATACCAACGATGTGGCCGAGGGGCTGCAATCGGGGGCGGATGACTTCCTCACCAAGCCGGTGAATGGGCAGGAGTTGCGGGCGCGGATCGCGGCCGGCGAGCGGATCTTGCGGATGGAACGCGAGCTGAATGAGAAGAACCGGCTGGTGACCAGCACGCTCGGCGCCCTGCAATCGGTATATGACTCGCTAGACCGCGACCTGATGGAGGCGCGCAAGCTGCAACAAAGCCTGGTGCGCGAACGCCATCGCAGCTTTGGCAATGCCGAGGTGTCGCTGCTGCTGCGCCCCTCGGGTCATGTGGGGGGCGATCTGGCCGGCTTCTTTCCGATCAATGCCCGCCGCGTCGGGCTGTTCTCGATCGACGTGTCGGGGCATGGCATCACCTCGGCGCTGATGACGGCGCGGCTGGCGGGGCTGCTGTCGGGCACCTCGCCCGAACAGAACGTTGCGTTGGTGCTGTCGGAGTTCGGCATCTACGACGCCCGCCCCCCCGCCGAGGTTGCCGCGCACCTGAATCGCGTGTTGCTGGAAGAGATGGAGACCGAAAGCTACTTCACCCTGCTTTACGCCGATGTGGACCTGATCTCGGGGCGGGTGGTGATGGTGCAGGCCGGGCATCCGCACCCGGCGATCCAGCGCGCTTGCGGGCGCATTGAGTTTCTGGGCGCCGGAGGCCTGCCGGTCGGGCTGCTGGAGGGGGCGGCCTATCATGACGTCACCGCCAAGCTGCGCCCCGGCGACCGGCTGCTTCTGGCCACGGACGGAATCACCGAGGCCGCGAATGCCGAAGGAGCGCAGCTGGAAGAGGCGGGTCTGTCGCGGCTGATGGCCCGCAATGCGGGGCTTGGGGGGGCGGCATTTCTCGAGGCGCTGGTCCGCGACCTCGAGGCGTTCACCTGCGCCGAGTTCACCGATGACGTGTCGGCGGTGTTCTTCGAGTTTCACGGCGCCAAGGAAAATGTCGGCTAGCGATGCTCAGCGTCGGGCCATCGCCCCCATCAGGAAATGCCGGTCGCCCTCATTCCCCAGATGCATTGCTGCATCCGCCGCGGACATCCAAACGGCGCTGTGCCCCGGTTCGGTCGGCGGCCCCAGCGGGCGCACGGGGCGCGCCAGATAGACGGTGCACAGCTTCTCGGCCCAAAGGTCATATTCCGGCATGTAGGTGAAGCGCCGGAACGCCCCCAGCCGTCGCGCCCCCGCGATGGTCCAGCCGGTCTCCTCCAGCACCTCGCGGTGCAGGGCGCGCAGCGGGTGCTCGCCCGGATCGATGCCGCCGCCGGGTAGCTGAAACTCCGGCACCGGCGCCGATTGATGGGTCAGCAACACGTCGCCGTCCAGCGCCAGCACCGCATAAACTCCGGGCCGGCGCGTGTAGCGTTGCCCGGCCTTCGGCGGCTCGCCCACCCGTCTGATCATTGCATACCCCTTGGTCCAAGCGTTGCCGCGCCTATATGATCGCGGTATGCCAAGGCGCAAGCGCCAAGAAAACCCCCGAAGGATACCCCATGACCACGCTGTCGCAGATCGCCTGGGACGATACCGTCCTGCCGTTTCAACTCGACAAGGCCGATATCCGTGGCCGTGTCGCGCGGCTGGATGGCGTTCTGGAGAATGTCCTCAAGCAGCACAATTACCCCGCGGCCATCGAGGCGCTGGTGGCGGAGGCTGCGTTGCTGACCGCGATGATCGGCCAGACCATCGACCTGCGCTGGAAGCTGTCGCTGCAGATCCGCGGCGACGGGCCGGCCCGGATCATCGCCACCGATTACTACGGGCCCTCGGCTGAGGGGGAGCCGGCGCGGATCCGTGCCTGGGCCAGCTATGATCCCGACCGGCTGGTCGAGGGCGTGCGGCCGTTCGACCTGATCGGTAAGGGCTATTTCGCGGTGTTGATCGACCAGGGCGAGGGCACGGTGCCCTATCAGGGCCTGACCCCGATTGCCGGCGACTCGCTGTCGGACTGCGCCGAGGCGTATTTTGCGCAGTCCGAACAGCTGCCGACCCGTTTCGCGCTGTCCTATGGTCGCTCCACTCTGGCTGGCCGGTCCGAGCGTTGGCGGGCAGGCGGGGTGATGCTGCAGCACATGCCCAAGGCCTCGCCCTTCGTTGCGCTGGAAGGCGGCAGCGGCGAGGGCGGGTTGCTGTCGGCCTCCGACCTGCTGGATGGCGAGGAGGGCGAGAACTGGACCCGCGCCAATATCCTGCTGGATACGGTGGAGGAACTGGAGCTGATCGGACCGACCGTGCAACCGACCGACCTGCTGGTGCGGCTGTTCCACGAGGAAGGCACCCGCGTCTACGATCCGCAGCGGGTGGAGTTCGGCTGCACCTGTTCGGAGCACAAGGTCCGGCAGAGCCTGTCGATCTATTCGGCCAAGGACATCCGCTACATGACCACGCCCGAAGGCACCGTCACCGCCGATTGCCAGTTCTGCGGCGCGCATTACGTGCTGGACCCGCAGACGCTGGGGTTCGAGGCGACGCGCGCGCCGGAGGGTGACAATGCCTGATACGCTGGCCCTCCGTGACCCGCTGGCCCCGGTAATCCGGGCGCTGGCGCGTCCCGGGCGGCCTTCGTCGGATTACGATCTGGCCCGCGGCATCACCTTGCCCGCGGGCCGCATGCTGCGCGCGGCCGGGGTGCTGGTGGCGTTTCAGGATGGTCCGCTGGGGCCCGAGGTGGTGCTGACCAAGCGGTCTTCGCGGCTCAAGCATCATCCGGGGCAGATCGCCTTTCCGGGCGGCAAGGTTGATCCGGGGGATGCCGATCCTGTCGCCGCTGCGCTGCGCGAGGCGGAGGAAGAGGTGGGGCTGGACCGGTCCCGCGTCGAGGTTCTGGGGACGATGCCGGCGCATGAGACGGTCACTGGCTTCGTGGTGACGCCGGTGCTGGCGCGCATCCGGGGGCCTTTCTCCCCAGTGCCAGAGGCGGGCGAGGTTGAAGAGGTCTTCACCGTGCCGCTGTCGCATGTTGCCGATCCCGCGCGCTACCGCATCGAGCATCGGCGCTGGCTGGGGGTGCAACGGCCCTATTGGGTGGCGCCCTACGGCCCCTATTACATCTGGGGTGCGACCGCGCGTATGCTCAAGGCGCTGGCAGATCGGATGGCCGAAGATGCGGATCACGGATGACTGGATAGCGGAACCGGGGCTGCAGGCGGTTCTGGCGATGCTGGCGGGTGCCGGGCACCGCGCGCTGCTGGTCGGCGGCTGCGTGCGCAACGCCCTGCTGGGTGCGCCGGTCAGCGATATCGACATCGCCACCGACGCGCCGCCGCAGCGGGTGATGGATCTGGCGGCGGCGGCGGGCCTGAAGGCGGTGCCGACGGGGTTCGAGCATGGCACGGTGACGGTGATCGCCGCCCATGTCCCGCATGAGGTGACGACCTTCCGCCGCGATGTGGAGACCTTTGGCCGCCACGCCACCGTGGCCTTCGCCGACCGGGTAGAGGATGACGCCTCGCGCCGCGACTTCACCATGAACGCGCTCTATGCCGAAGCGGATGGCGCGGTGGTCGATCCGTTAGGGGGCCTTGCCGACCTGCGCGCGCGGCGGGTGCGCTTCGTCGGCGACGCCGATGCCCGCATCCGCGAAGACTATCTGCGCATCCTGCGCTTCTTCCGCTTTCACGCCTGGTATGGGGATGCGGCCGAGGGCCTGGATGCCGATGGCCTTGCCGCCTGTGCCGAGCATTCGGCTGGAATAGAGACGCTTTCGCGCGAACGGGTGGGCGCCGAGATGCGCAAACTTCTGGCCGCACCCGACCCCGCGCCGGTGGTCGCGGCGATGCAGGCTAGCGGCGTTCTGGGCCATGTGCTGCCGGGGGCCGAGATGCGGGCGCTGGCGCCGCTGGTGCATCTGGAGGCAGGGCTGGCGCCCGATGCGATCCGCCGGCTCGCGGTTCTGGGCGGCGAGGATGCGGCCGAGCGGCTGCGCCTGTCCCGCGCCGATGCGCGGCGGCTGGACCTGCTGCGCGGGCTTATCGGCAGTATGGCGGGGCCGGCGGAGTTGGGTTTTGTGCATGGCGCGGACCTTGCGCGCGATGCGCTGCTGGCGCGGGCGGCGGTGATGGAGCAGCCCCTGCCGAGGGGCTGGGAGGGGGCAGTGGCCAAGGGTGCCGGGGCCACCTTCCCGGTGAGGGCCGCCGACTTGATGCCGGCGCTTGATGGCCCTGCGCTCGGCGCTCGGCTGGCAGAGCTGCAGGCGCGCTGGATTGCTTCGGGCTTTACGCTGGGGCGCGAGGATCTGCTGCGCTGACCGGCGGTTCACCTTTCCCGCGAACGGGTTTATATGCGGAGGGCAACGGAAAAGGCGCGCCCTCCCATGTTCCGCTTCTTCGAAAATCTTGTCGATCCCTTCGCGGCTTACACCGAGTCGGATGTGCCGCCGCGCAAGCTGTGGCCGTTCCTGTGGAACTATTGCCGCCCCTTCAAGGCGGTGTTCGCCGCGACGGCGCTGCTGTCGGTGATCGTCGCGTCGCTGGATGTGGTGCTGATCTGGTATGTGGGGCGCATGGTCGATCTGCTGGCCAGCGGCGCCCCGGCCGAGGTCTGGGCTGCGCATGGGACGGAGTTCATTCTGGCGGGGCTTGCCATCGTGCTGCTGCGCCCCTTGCTGGCCGGCGCGGATGTGGCGCTGCTGCACAACACGATTCTGCCCAACTTCGGCACGCTGATCCGCTGGCGGGCGCATCGCCATGTGCTGCGCCAGCCGGTGGGCTGGTTCGAGAACGACTTTGCCGGCCGCATCGCCAACCGGATCATGCAGACGCCGCCGGCGGCCGGGGATGCGGTGTTCCAGACCTTCGATGCAGTGGCCTTTGCCGTCACCACGGTGATCGGCTCCATCGCGCTGCTGGCCGGGTCAGATCCGCGGCTGGTGGTGCCGCTGCTGCTGTGGCTGCTGGGATATGGGCTGCTGCTACGCTGGACGATCCGCCGTTCGGGACCGGCGGCCAAGGCCTCTTCCGATGCGCGGTCGGCGATCACCGGGCGGGTGGTGGACAGCTATTCCAACATCCATTCGGTGAAGCTGTTTGCGCATCATGACCGTGAGATCACCTATGCCCGCGACGCCATCGAACATGCGCGCACGACGTTTCAAAAGGAGATGCGGATCATCACCACCATGGATGTGGTGCTGACGCTGCTGAACGGGCTGCTGATCGTCGGCGTCACCGGCTGGGCCGTGGTGCTGTGGTATCAGGGATCGGCCACCGTCGGCGTGGTCGCGGCGGCAGCGGCGCTGGTGCTGCGGCTGAACAACATGACCTACTGGGTGATGTGGGCAACGACCGGACTTGTGCAGGCGCTTGGCGTGGTGGCTGAGGGGATGGAGACTATCGCCCAACCCATCGCGCTGACCGACGCGCCGGATGCCAAGCCGCTGAACCTGACCGAGGGGCGGATCGAGGTGCAGGGCCTGTCGCACCATTACGGCCGTGGCAGCGGCGGGCTGGACCGGATCAGCCTGTCGATTGCACCGGGCGAAAAGGTGGGGCTGATCGGCCGGTCTGGCGCCGGGAAATCGACGCTGGTGAAGCTGCTGCTGCGATTTTACGACGCCGAGGGCGGGCGCATCCTGATCGACGGGCAGGACATCGCGCAGGTCACGCAAGACAGCCTCCGCGCCCGCATTGGCATGGTGCAGCAGGACAGCAGCCTGCTGCATCGCTCGGTGCGCGAGAACATCCTCTACGGCCGCCCCGACGCGACCGAGGCGGAGATGATCGAGGCCGCGCAGCGCGCCGAGGCGCATGGCTTTATCCTGTCGCTGCGCGATCCCGAGGGCCGCAGCGGCTATGACGCGCAGGTCGGTGAGCGCGGCGTGAAGCTGTCAGGCGGGCAGCGGCAGCGGGTGGCGCTGGCGCGAGTGATCCTGAAGGATGCGCCGATCCTGGTGCTGGACGAGGCGACGAGCGCGCTCGACTCTGAGGTCGAGGCGGCGATCCAGGAGACGCTCTATGGCGTGATGGAGGGCAAGACGGTGATCGCCATCGCGCACCGCCTGTCGACCATCGCCCATATGGACCGGATCGTGGTGATCGAGGAGGGCCGCATCGCCGAGCAAGGCAGCCATGCGGAACTGCTGGCCCGCGGCGGGCTTTATGCCCGGTTCTGGGAGCGGCAATCGGGCGGCTTCATCGGCACGGAGGATGCGGCAGAGTGAATGCGATGAAACGGCTGGGCAACCTGATCGACGCTTTCCGCCCCGCGACAGGAGAGCCGCCGCGCAAGCTGTGGCCCTTCATGCGCTGGTGCCTTGACGGGGCCTGGCCGATGCTGGGCGTCGCCGGCATGATCTCGGCGCTGACCGGATCGCTGGAGGTGGTGTCGGCGCTGATCCTTGGGTGGCTGATCGACGGGGCGCTGGCTTCGGGGCCGGAGAGCTATTTCAGTGCGCAATCGGGAATGCTGGCGCTGTTCGTGCTGTTCTATCTCGTGTTGCGGCCGATGGCATTCGGCTTTGCCTCGGCCTCCAACTCCATCATCGTCGGACCCAATGTCATGCCGCTGGTGCTGAGCCGGCTGCACCGCTGGACACTGGGGCAGGCGGTCACCTTCTTCGACAACGATTTCGCCGGGCGCATCAGCCAGAAGCAGATGCAGGCGGCACGGGCCGTCACCGATGTGGCGACCGAGATCATCAACACCGTCTGCTTTGCGCTTGCCTCGATCATCGGCTCGGTCATCTTCCTAATCGCGGTCGATTACCGGGTCGCGCTGGCGCTGGCGGTCTGGCTGGTGGCCTATGTGTTGTTGATCCGGCATTTCATGCCGCGTGTACGCGAAAACTCCGCGGCGCGGGCGGCGGCGCGGGCGATGGTGTCGGGGCAGGTGGTGGACACGATCACCAACATCAAGACGGTCAAGCTGTTCGCCCATGCCGCCTATGAGGATCAGGTCGCGCTGAAGGCGATGGAGCGGTTCCGCGAGAGAAGCGTGGAGTTCGGCATCATCTCCACCTGGTTCCGCACCTCGCTTATGACGCTGGCGGGGCTGCTGCCGGTGATGTTGATCGGCGGCACGCTGCTGCTGTGGCAGCAGGGGCTGACGACGGCCGGTTCCATCGCGGCGGCAGGGGCGATCTCGATGCGGATCGCTCAGATGTCGGGCTGGGTCAGCTTCACGTTGATGTCGATCTACACCTCGGTCGGCGAGGTCGAGGATGCGATGACCACGCTGGCGGTGCCGCATGGCCTGCAGGATGCGCCGGCGGCGGTGGGCCTGCAGAAGATCCGTGGCGAGATCGCCTTCGAGGATGTCAGCTTCAGCTATGGGCGCAAGCAGGGCGGGGTGCGCAACATCTCGCTCCACATCGCGCCGGGCGAGAAGCTGGGCATCGTCGGCGGTTCCGGTGCGGGCAAATCCACACTGGTGGCCCTGCTGCTGCGGCTCTACGACGTGGAGAAGGGGCGGCTGCTGGTCGATGGCCAGGACGTGCGCGAGATCACGCAGGAAAGCTTGCGGCGGCAGATCGGCATGGTCACGCAGGAAACCGCGATGTTCAACCGCTCGGCCCGCGACAACATCCGCTACGGCCGGCCCGATGCCAGCGATGCGGAGCTGCTGGACGCGGCCCGCGCCGCCGAAGCGGATGAGTTCATCGAGAGCATGATCGATCACACCGGCCGCACCGGCTATGATGCCTATCTGGGCGAGCGGGGGGTGAAGCTGTCGGGCGGGCAGCGGCAGCGCATCGCGCTGGCCCGCGCCTTCGTCAAGGACGCGCCGATTCTGGTGCTGGACGAGGCGACAAGCGCGCTGGACTCGGAGGTTGAGGCCTCGATCCAGACCGCGCTGGTGCAGGTGATGCAGGGCAAGACCGTGCTGGCCATCGCGCACCGCCTGTCGACCATTGCCGAGATGGACCGGATCGTGGTGATGGAAGAGGGGCATATCGTCGAGCAGGGCAGCCATGCCGAACTGCTGGCGCAAGGCGGGCTTTATGCGCGCTACTGGAACCGGCAGTCGGGCGGGTTCATCGGCACGGATGAAGCCGACGAGGCCGCCGAGTGATCCTGACCATCGACAGGCTGGGCCATCTGGGCGACGCTATTGCACAGGGGCCGGACGGGCCCGTCTATGTGGCGCAGGCGCTGCCCGGCGAGGTGGTGGAGGGCGAGCCGGTGGGAGGCCGCATCGCCGCGCCGCGGATCGTCACCCCGTCGCCAGACCGGGTGCGCGCGCCTTGCCCGCATTACCGCGCCTGCGGGGGGTGTTCGCTGCAACATGCCTCTGACGGGTTCGTGGAGGGGTGGAAGGCCGAGGTGGTGCGCTCCGCGCTCGCCGGGCAGGGGCTGGAGGCGCCGTTGCGCCCGGTGGTGACCTCGCCCGCGCGGTCACGTCGCCGGGCCACGCTGGCGGGGAGGCGGACGAAGAAGGGCGCGCTGGTAGGCTTTCACGGCCGCGCGTCGGAGACCCTGACCGAGATCGAACGCTGCCTGCTGCTGCACCCAGGCTTGATGGCCACGCTGCCGCTGCTGCGCGAGGTGACGGTGGCGGGGGCCAGCCGTCAGGGTGAGCTTGGGCTGATGGTGACACTGACGACGGGTGGCGTCGATCTGGCGGTCACGGGCGGCAAGCCGATGGATGCGGCGCTGTTCGCGGCGCTGGCGGGCCTTGCCGAAGCTGGCGATCTGGCGCGGCTGTCGTGGAATGGCGAGCCGGTGGCGATGCGGCGGCCCCCGGCGCAACGGTTCGGCACGGCAGAGGTGGTGCCGGCCTCGGGGGCCTTCCTGCAGGCGACGGCTGAGGGCGAGGCGGCCTTGCTGGCCGCGGTCACCGAAGCCGTGGGCGGCGCGCGCAGCATCGCCGATCTGTTCGCCGGGTCGGGCACCTTCGCGTTGCCGCTTGCATCACGCGCCGAGGTTCACGCGGTCGAGGGGGAGGCCTCGGCACTGGCCGCCCTCGACACCGGCTGGCGCCGCGCAGGCGGGCTGCACAAGGTCAGCACCGAGGCCCGCGATCTGTTCCGCCGCCCGCTGCTGCCCGACGAGCTGCGCCGCTTTGGCGCTGTGGTGATCGATCCGCCGCGCGCGGGGGCCGAGGCGCAGGCGGCAGAGCTGGCGCGCAGCGCGGTGCCGGTGATCGCGGCGGTGTCCTGCAACCCGGTCACCTTCGCGCGCGACGCCCGGCTGCTGCTGGCGGGGGGCTACCGGATCGACTGGCTGCAGGTGGTGGACCAGTTCCGCTGGTCGCCGCATGTCGAGCTGGTGGCCCGGTTCTCGCGCTAGTCTCACCGTTCCGTGAGCCCATTGCGGCCATCTTTGCGGCGCAGCGATTCCAGTGTATCACTGGAAAAAACGGGACAGGCACTCTTCCTCATGCACCTCATCAGAACGCTTCTGCTGCTTGCAGGACTCGCAACGCTTGCGGCGTGTGGGGATTCGAAGTTCAAGACCTACAAGGGTCCCGAGGTCACGCAGGTCTATGTGAACAAGACCGCGCGGAAGATGTACCTGCTGCACCACAACAAGGTGCTGGAATCCTACGACATCGCGCTTGGTTTTGCCCCGCAGGGCCACAAGCAGGTCGAGGGCGACGGGCGCACCCCGGAAGGCATGTATTACATCGACCGGCGCAACCCGAACAGCACCTACCACCTGTCGATCGGTATCTCCTACCCCAACCCCTATGACCGCGAGGCGGCGCGGGCCGTCGGCAAGTCTCCGGGCGGGGATATCTTCATCCATGGACAGGCGGGCAAGAACAAGGGCGCGCCGCCGGACTGGACCGCGGGCTGCATCGCCGTGGAGGACAAGGAAATCGAGGATATCTACGCGATGGTGCGCGACGGAACCCCGATCTACATCACGCCCTGAGCGCTCGGGCAGAAAACGCAAGGGGCGGCCCCGCGGCCGCCCTTCGTGCATTCATCCGCCGGTGATCATCGTCCACCACAGCTTGCCGCTTGGTTCCTGATACCAGGCAAAGCCCAGATCGCGCGCCGCCGGATCGACGACCACGGCCGCTGTGGTCGGGTCGCCCATCCAGGCCGAGAGGGTTTCCAGTTCCGTCTCGAAGGTCTCGGAGATGTTCTCTCCCAGCATCGTGCCCGGATAGCCGGCGCGGCGCACCCGGTCGATCGGCGAGGAGCCATCGGACCCGAAGTGCCAGGGGCGGTTCTGCACCGCCATATCGCGCGAGTGGGTGGCGGCGGCAGCGTTCAGTTGCGAGTTGAGCTGCAGCGGCGCCGCACCCCGTGCCGAGCGCAGGGCATTGACCGAATCCAGCAGGCGATACTGAACCTCGCCCTCTGCTCCCGGCTGGATCATGTAGACCCGCGGCAGCGGCTTTCCATCGGGGCCGAGTCGCGGCGGCTCTGACGTGGCGCAGGCCGAAAGCGCGAGAGCGGCTGTAAGAAGAAGTCCGTGAAGGGGTGTCATTGGTTCTTGCCCGAAGTTCCGTTGCCGGCCAGCATTACAGCCTTGCTCCGCACTGTTCAAACCCAAGCCTTCGTGAAGAGGCCAAATTACGCGGGTTTGATTTGCGGCACTGCCGCAAACCCAATATCCTGACCGCCATTCCGGCGAGCAGAACACGACCGCGACCATCATGGAGAACAAGAAAATGAGTGACGATCGCCTGGGCGGGTTTGGCCGCCGTGCGTTCCTTGGCACCGCTGCTGCCTTTGCCAGCGGGCTGGCAGCGCCGGCGCTGGCGCAGTCGATGACCGGCAGCACCGAGGTCGAAGGCAGCATCGCCACTGGCGCGCGGCGCAATGCCTCCAGCTTCCGGTCGCTGCAATGGCAGCCCTATTTCAACAGCACCCGCAACGGCGCCATTCTGGTGGATATCACCTCGCGCGCGCTGCACTACTGGTCTGAAGACCAGACGATCTACAAGCTGTACCCGACCTCGGTTCCGGTCTCGGAAGAACTGACCCGGCGCGGGCATACCGAGGTGGTGCAGAAGGTCGTTGCCCCGACCTGGCGGCCGACACCTTCGATGAAAGAGCGCAATCCCGAATGGCCCGATGTGGTCGAAGGCGGTTCTCCCGACAACCCGCTGGGGCCCTTTGCCCTTTACCTTTCGTGGCAGTACTACCGGATCCACGGCACCCATGACACGCGCAAGATCGGGCGGCGCTCGTCCAACGGTTGCGTCGGGCTTTATAATGACCACATCGAGGAACTTTTCGGCTTGGCGAAAGTAGGCACGCAGGTGTTGCTAATTTGACGACATCACAAGGCCGTCTGCAGCATGACCAAGAGGAGCCCGTTGCAAATCATTTCGGATGCTGGTTAGACGGAGCTACGAGGTACAGACTTGAGAGCCCTATGCCGTCCTCACGCAATCGTCCTAGGGCCTAACTGGAGGTTATCATGAAGAAAATCGCGCTCGCCGCTGCTCTGTCGGTTGCCGCTTCCACCGCCTTCGCCGGCGGCTACATCGAACCGATCGTGGAACCGGAAGTCATCGTCGAGGACACCTCGTCCTCGTCCGCTGGCATCCTGGTGCCGATCCTGCTGCTGGTTCTGGTTGCTGCCGTCGTTTCGGCTGACTAATCCGACCCAGGCCGCAAGGTCTGACAGTAAAAAGGCGGTGGGTTTCCACCGCCTTTTTCTATTCCTGGGTCTCTGCGGGCCCGATGTCTTTTGTGATATCGCAGACGCGCCCTGATGCGCATTTGCTGCACCAGGGCTTCTGGCCTGAATGGTCAGCGAATCCAGCCGGCAAGGTTGTCGCCGATCACCGCCATCAGTGCCGCGATATGTGCGTCATCGTCGTTCAGGCATGGGATGTAGGTAAAGCTCTCGCCGCCCGCATGTTCGAAGGCCTCGCGAATCTCTCCGTTGATTTCTTCCAGTGTTTCGATGCAGTCCGCCGAGAAGGCAGGGGAGATCACGGCAATGTGTTTGCGCCCCTGTTTCGCCAGCTCGGCCACATGCTCGACGGTGTAGGGCTTCAGCCACTCTTCCGGACCGAACACCGACTGGAAGGTGGTGTCGATCGCGCCCTTCTCCCATCCCAGCCGCTCGCGCAGCAGGCGCGAGGTCTTCTGGCACTGGCAATGGTAGGGGTCGCCCTCCATCAGGTAGCGCTTCGGCATCCCGTGATAGGAGGCCACCAGCACATCGGGCTTGCGCTCCAGCGCGGCATAGCCACGCTCCACCGACTGCGCCAGCGCCTCGATATAGAGCGGATGGTCGAAATACTCGGGGGTGGTGCGCACCGCAGGCTGGCGCTTTTGCGTCATCATCGCACGGAAGAACTCGTCGTTGGCGGTCCCTGACGTGGCCCCGGCGTAGTGGGGATAAAGCGGGAAGAACAGGATTTTCTCGCAGCCCGCCTGCACCATCCGGTCCACCACCGACTTGGTCGAGGGGTTGCCGTAGCGCATGCAGTAGTCCACCATCACCTCGGACCCGTAGCGCGTCGCCACTTCTGCCGACAATTTCGCCACCTGGGCCTTGGTGATCGTCATCAGCGGGCTCTCATCGGCCTCGTTGTTCCAGATCAGCTTGTAGTTCGCTCCAGAGCTGAAGGGGCGTTTGGTGAGCACGATGGCCTGCAGGATCGGCTGCCACTTCCAGGACGGATAGTCGATCACCCGCTTGTCCGACAGGAACTCGTTCAGGTAACGTCGCATGGACCAATAGTCGTAGCCATCGGGCGTGCCGAGATTGGCGATCAGGATCCCGATCTTCGCGGCGGGAACCGGCGGATGGTCGGCGGGCGCGTGCATCAGGCGGGAGGCGCGAAGGGTCTCGTTCATGGGATCTGTCCTGGGTCTGCTGCGATTGTCGGAACCGAACCGCACATAACCCGTTTTGACACAGGGTCAATCGACGGATGGACGCAGCCGCCCGCAGAAACCCGCAACGACAGGACATTAAATGACGACTGACACCCTCAACACCGCGCCGCCCGCACTGGTTCCTGATGAGGATGCGATTTTTCTGGATTTTGACGGCACGCTCGTCGATATCGCGCCGCGCCCCGATGCGGTGCAGGTGCCCGACGGGATGGCGGAGATGCTGATGGAACTGCACGCGATGTGCGGAGGCGCGCTGGCACTGGTCTCGGGCCGCGCGATGGACGAGCTGGCGGCGTTCCTGCCGCAGTTCACCGGCCCGCTGATCGGCAGCCACGGTGCCGAAAGCCGGGGGCTGGACCTGCCGGGCGCGAGTCACTCGGTGGACCTCGCCGCGCTGCACGCCCGCTTTGCCGAGTTTGCCGGGGCCAATGGCCTGCTGGCCGAGCCCAAGCCCCACGGCGCCGCGATCCACTTCCGCAGCAAGCCCGAGGCCGAAGCCATCGCCCGCGCCTTTGCCGAGGAGATGATCGCCCTGCATCCCGGCCTGACCCTTCAGCCCGCCAAGATGGCCTTCGAGCTGCGCCCCGAAGGTGCGACCAAGGACACGGCCCTGCGCGGCCTGGCAGAGGCTGCGCCCTTTGCGGGCCGCCGCCCGGTCTATCTGGGCGATGACACCACCGACGAGCCGGCGCTGATCTGGGCGCAGGAGCTTGGCGGCATGGGCGTAAAGGTCGGCGAGGGCGAGACAGCGGCACGCTGGCGGCTGAGCGGCCCCGATGCCGTCCGCACCTGGCTTGCCGCCGCGACAGAAACCTGAACAGGAGACGATTTCATGGGCAGGCTCATCTGCATCTCTAACCGCATTCCTCTTGGCCCCAATCCGTCGGGGGGCCTCGTCGTGGCGCTCGCCGATGTGCTGGAGCGGACCGGGGGCATCTGGATCGGCTCTGCCGCCGAAACGGTCGAGAACCCGGCCGATACCTTCACCGAGGTCGAGGGGGGCAAGTTCCGGCGGCTGAGCTTCGACCTCTCGCCCGAGGACAAGGACAACTACTACGCCGGTTACGCCAATTCCGTGCTCTGGCCGCTGTTCCATGACCGCACCGACCTGATGGAGATCCGCAGCGAGTATTACGACGCCTATCGAAGCGTAAACCGGCGGCTGGCCAAGATGCTGCTCGGCATCCTGCGCCCCGACGACCGGCTGTGGGTGCATGACTTCCACCTGATGCCGCTGGCGCATGAGCTGCGGCTGCAGGGGGCGAAGAATGCCATCGGTTTCTTCCTGCACACGCCCTTCCCGACGCATCTGGCGATGCAGGCGATGCCCTACGGGGCCGAGATGTGCAAATGGCTGATGCGCTATGATCTGGTCGGCCTGCAGGTCGAACGCGACGTGGTTCATGCCCGCGTCGGGCTGACGCTTCTGGGCGGCGCGGAGGAGGCCGAGGGCGACATGCTGCGGCTTGGCAAGGAAACCACCCGCGTACGCGCCTTTCCCATCGGCATCGACGCTGCCGACTTTGCCAAGCTGGCGGCGGAGCAGTTCGAAATGCTGCCGCAGGGCATCGTGAAGCCTACAAGGCAGATGATGATCGGGGTGGACAGGCTGGACTATTCCAAGGGCCTGCCGCAGCGGTTCCGCGCCTTCGGCACCTTCCTCGAACGGCATGAGGACTGGCACCGGCATGTCTCGCTGCTGCAGATCTCGCCGCCCACGCGCGAGGGGGTGAAGGCCTATGACGATATCCGCGACGAGCTGGAGCATCTGGCGGGCCGCATCAATGGCCGCTTCGCCGACATCACCTGGGCCCCGATCCGCTACATCCACCGCCCGATCCCGCGCGAGACCTTGGCAGGCCTCTACCGCGCGGCGCATGTGGCTCTGGTCACGCCGTTGATGGATGGGATGAACCTTGTAGCGAAGGAGTTCATAGCTGCGCAGAACCCCGATGATCCGGGCGTCCTGATCCTCAGCCGCTTTGCCGGCGCGGCCGAGCAGATGACCGAGGCGCTGATGGTCAACCCGCATGATGACGAGCAGATCGCGGCGACGATGCTGACGGCGCTGTCCATGCCCCGGTCGGAACGCAGCCGACGATATCAGGCGCTGATGGAGGGCCTGCTGCGCGAGGATGTGCATTGGTGGTCCGAGCGCTTCCTTGCGGCGCTGGACGAGGCGGCTCTGGCCTCAGCTGCCTGAGCCGTCCCCAGTCTGATCGGTCTTGGGAACCCGCAGCGCATCGGCCAGGCGGTGCGTCGCCGATCCCGGGCGCAGCGGGGTCTGCTGGCCCTCATGCGGGGCCCATCCGGTGAGAAAGATCGTCTCGAAACTGGCGCGGATGCGGCCGTCCGGGGCGGGGAAACTCTCGGCATAGATCTCTGCCACGCGGGCCAGTACGGGACGGGGCAGAGGGCCGGGGCGACGGGCCGCCAGCGCATTGGTCTCGCCCATCGCGCGCAGGTCGCGGATCAGGTGCCGCAGGCCCCGGTAATGCACCGTCTTCACCGCGGCATCCGCCACTGGCAGGGCCAGTCCGGCGCGTTGCAGCAGCCCGCCAAGGTCGCGGATCTCGCCCATCGGCAGAACGCGGGGCGACAGGCCGCCGGTCAGCGCCACCTCCGCCTCGGCCAGTGCGGCGCGCAGTTCCGACAGCGTCTGCCCGCCGAACATGACACCCAGAAACAGCCCGTCCGGCGCCAGCGCCCGGCGGCATTGCACAAGCTGCCCCACCGGATCATTCGCCCAATGCAGGCACATCGCGTGGATCACCAGATCATGCGCGCCTTCCGCCAGATCGAGGCGGTCGTCATCCGGCACCACCCGTGCGCCGGGCAGGACGCCCCGCCAGAAGTCAGGAAATCCCGTTACGATCGCCGGTGCCGTAAACCTCCTGTTAACCTCGCTCAGCCTTTGCTGGATCTCGTCCGCCGCGTCCTCGTGCAGGAACAGGTCCGCGCCCTGTGCGATTGCGCGGGCGCGGTGCGTGGCCAGCGCCGTGCGGTCGGTCAGTTGTGGAGGGATGGGGGGCGCCATGGGGGCAGAGCTTACGGGGCTTCGGGAGGGAATGCAAAGCGGGCTGCGCGGAGGCCTGCGCCAAGGCTTGCGCCTGCTGTTCCCGCCGCAATGCATCGCTTGCGGCGGCTCGGTGACCGAGGAGTTCGGCCTCTGCCCCGACTGCTGGCGCGACACCGGCTTCATCCGCGGGCTCGCCTGCGACAAATGCGGAACCCCGCTACCGGGGGAGGCGGATGGGCGG
>Ga0209347_1003730_pt1 | contig 17136 bp, 17 predicted proteins | sample AutmiccommuBRH23_FD_187382 | JGI IMG/M metagenome (GOLD analysis project Ga0209347, IMG submission 187382) | Deep subsurface microbial communities from Mt. Terri, Switzerland - Autotrophic microbial communities BRH/23 (SPAdes) (version 2) | ecosystem: Environmental > Aquatic > Deep subsurface >...
GCGATCAACAGCTGCAGGAACTCCGACACCGCGCCGGCGAGCACCGGGTCGCCGCGCCCGTGGTCGGTGGGTAATAGCGTGGCGTCACCCGGAGGTTCGGCGTGCCGGTGCTGGGTGTGGAACGACATCAGTGGCATCACCAGCGCCGCAGTGGCATTACCACCCAAAAACCCGTAGCGCTCGACCAGCACCGTGCGGGCGCCCGCGCGCGCCGCTCCCAGGGCCGCGCCAATTCCCGCCGGTCCGCCCCCGACCACCAGCACGTCGGTATCGGCACCGACCATGGCCTGCCGGGGTGGGAGGGTCACGGTTTCGGGCTGCGGCGGACGGCGCAAAGCGGGCATGGCGCACGGGACCTCAGGCGCGGTTGCGTTTCGGACGCGACTGAAGCAGCTCCACCGCGTAGCGGTTGGTCTCCCGGGCCAGGTCCTGCAACCGCGGCACGGCAGACTGAATCCTGGCGCGCAACGCGCGCCGATGATCCCACGAATGGTCGACGTGAGCGATCAGCCGTCCCTCGTTGATGAGATTGAGCGGCGGGGTCAGGAGGTCAAGACTCTCCAGCAGGCCACTGACCTTCGAGGCGTAAGGCAAGGCAACGAACGGAACCCCCTGCAGGGCCGCGAAGATCAGGAAGTGCAGCCGCATCCCCACGGCAAAGGCGAGATGCCCCACCAGCCCCAACAGCTCACCGGCGGAATACTCCCCCTTCAGCACGCTGGCACGGGAAGCCTTGAGCATTTTCGATGCGACCGCATGGCAGTGCTGCAGATCGCGCTGCCGCGGCTCCATGGGAATGAACAGGATGTCGGCGCCGTAGCGGTCGACCATGAAATCGGCGACGTTGGCGAGCAGCCGATGATAGACCTCCTGATCGATGTCAGGTGCGGCGGAGCCGGGCTCGCGCACCGACATACCCACCAGGGTGTGGGTCAGATTTACGCCCTCGCGCTGCAGTAGCGCCCGCGGCATGGGCTGCGGCGGCAGCAGGAAGGCCGGGTCGGCGGTCACCACCACCTTGTTGTGCACGCCGATCTCTTCGAGCACGCGTCCCGCGGCGCGGTCGCGTACGGTGATCACCGCCGCCTGGCTGAGGCCGTTCTTCACCGCCCGCTGTACTGCGACCGCATGCAGGGGGCCGACGCTGATGGCGTAGGTCATGACAGGCACCCCGAGCTCATGGGCAAGCAGCACCTCCCGCAGATAGATCTTCGCCTCGGCATCGAACAGGATGCCCCCGCCCCCGAGGATCAGCAGGTCCAGGCGTTCGATCTCGGGGAGCACTTCGGCGCGGGTAAGGTCCCGCACCGGCACGGCACGCTCGACGGAATGCCGCGCCCGGGTATCGTCCGCGTTGCGCGAGAAAACGGTGATTTCCACGGGCAGGCTGAGGCGAAGCTGCTCGACGATGCCCTGGAGAATCGCCTCGTCGCCGAGGTTCAGGCCCCCGTAGGAGCCGGATATGCCTACACGAAACTTCACCCCTTCGTTCATGCTCGCGGTCCCACCGGCCCCGATCAGGCCCACAGCATAGTCGGCCGCCCAGTGTAGAGAGTGCGCACGCCCTTCGATATTGCCAAAGGTCGAATCGCACCCGGAGGCGGGGAATCCGTGCGCTGCATCCGATGAGCGACGTCGATGGGCCGGTCAATCCCTCGGGAGGATGGCCACCGGGAGCGTAAATACGAACCGCGCACCGCGGGGACGATTGGGTTCGGCCCACAGACGCCCACCGTGGGCCGCGATCAAGGAACGACTGACGGGCAGCCCAAGGCCGGCGGCCTCGGGCTTGCCGCTGCCAAGGGGCGCGAACAAGGCGTCGAGCTGCCGAGGATCCTCGGGCAGCCCGACGCCATTGTCGGCGACGCACACCTCCACCACGCCATGGTCGTGCTGTACGAGGCTGATTTCGATACTTCCGCTCGCCACGAAACCACGGCGAATGGAGTCCACGGCGTTGCGCACCAGGCTCAGAAGCACCTGCTCCAACTGATATCGATCGCCCAGCACCGCGACCCTGGGGCCCCGCAGCCGGACCCGCGCGCCGCATTGACGAATCTCCGGCTCCAGGTACGACAGCACGCGCCCCGTCAATACGGCCAGGTCGTGGCGAGCCCTCGCTGCCTCGCGCACTCGGGCGAAACGCCGGACCCGACGCACCGTGGCGGTGGCGCGCTGAATCTGGCGTTGGGACTTGCGCAACAGCGCCCGGCATTCGTCCTGCTCTGCGCCGACGGTCTGGCAGCGCACCCCGGCCACCGAGACGTATAGCGACAGGGCGGACAGCGGTTGGCTGAGGTCGTGGGCCAGGGTCGAGGCCATCTCTCCCAGCAGCGTCATGCGCGCGGCGCGTACCAGCAGTCGGCGATGGTCCTGCAGCTGGAGTTCGGCACAACGCTGGGCGGTGATATCCAGCATCGCCGTGCGACAACGTGCCTCACCGTTCGCCTCCGGGTGCACAAGGGTGCTCTCCAGGCGCAGCCAAACGGGACCTCGGGGTGTGCGCGCCTCGACCTCGTCTACCACCGCCTCCGCAGGCGCGCCGAAGACTTTTCTCAGGTGCTGCACCAGCACACCGTTCTGGTTCGCTTCCAACAGCGCGCCCAGGTGCCGCCCTTTGAGCTCCTCGAGCGCGCGCCCGAGGATCCGTGCGCTGCGCGCGTTCAGCTCCCGCATGCGCCCCTGGCGGTCCAGCAGCGCGTAGCCGATGGGCAACTCGGCGAACAAGTGCTCCTGTTGGGCCCGAGGCACTCGAGCGTTGGTCGCGCGGGCCTGCAGGGCGCGATTTCGCTCCTCCAGTTCCACCAGATGGGCGGCGAGCTGGCGCAGAAGCTCGGTCTGTCGGCTGTCGCTCAGCGCTTCCAAGGCGGCCAACTCGTGATCCAGGCGTTCCTGCAGAGCGGCGTCACTGAGGCGACCGGTCGCGCGCGTCCGATTACCGGAATGCTGCATGTGACCGCCCGTCTCTGTTCGGTGGGTCGCGTTCCCGCGTTCCCGCCCGCCCGCGGGCTGACGCCGGCTCCGCCGTAACAGGGACCCGATGGCGGTCGCCGACGGCCGCATGCCGCAGGCGTCGCCGGCCGGCCGGAATGCGAGCTCAGGACGGACCTGGGAAAATCCCGGCGAGCGGGTGTTCGAGCGGCGATCGAGGGAGGGTATGGGGCTGCAGGCGTCAGGGAACGTCGCCCGGCATGCCGTTCTGACAGACGGAGCGCCGGCGATCCTGCCGACGGTCACGGTGCACCGCTGCGGAATGGCGTCTGATCGGAGGTGTTGCGTCCCTGCAGGTGCCCGTCCATTGGCCGCAGTTCCATCCGGTGTCCGTTGGTCACCTGATTTAAGTCCCAGTTCGTCTCCCCTGTCAATTGCCTGCCGGGACTGGAGACGGTGTGGACGTCCGCGGAGCGCGCTGTCCAGGGCGCCGGTCAGGGAGGCAAGCGCTTCATATCGTGCACCGCGGGCCCATGCAACAGGCGCCCCCGGGCATCGAAGCGCGACCCATGGCAGGGACATTCCCAGGTCCGCTCCGCCCGGTTCCAGCGCAGCAGGCATCCCATGTGGTTGCAGCGCGCGGCGAAGGCATGCAGCGCGCCATCGTCGTCCCGATAGACCGCGCTCAGGCGCCCGTGATGGCGAACCAGACCACCCTCGCCCAAGGCCAGCTCGGACGACTGGGGCGCGCGCAGAGCCTCGACCTGGTCGCGCACGAAGTCCCGGGCGACGTGGGCGTTTCCGGTCGCGAAACGGACCCCCGAAGCCCGCGGCGTCCAGCGTCGGGTGTCGAAGCAGCGAGCCGCGCCATCGCGGTCGGCGCGACCCAGGATGCGGTCAGCCAGGATACGCGCCGCCGCCGTGCCGTTGCTGAGGCCCCAGGCGGAAAATCCGGTGGCCACATAGACCCGCATCTGGGGGGCCATGCGCCCCACCCAGGGCAGCCGGTCCATGGAGTCATAATCCTGGTTGGACCACCAACACAGCTCTTCCTGAACGTCGAAGTGGCCGCGGACGTAGCTGCGCAGCCGGTCGTACCGGTCCGACACGTCCACGCTCCCGGGGCGAAACCCCTGACCCGTGGCCACCAGCACGGCCCCTCGCTGGTCGCGGTAGGCGCGCACCGAGTAGCTGGGCGTGTCCGTGCTCAGGAACATTCCCCCGGGCATGGTGGCCGGGTCGATGCGCGTGGCGACCACCACGTGCGCCCGCGGATAGGCACGGGAGAAAAACAGTCCGCGCATGGGAAACGGCAGATTGGTCGCAATCACCACGTCAGCCGCGGTGATGACGCCGCGATCGGTGATCACCCGGTTTGGATCGCCCTCGTCCACCGATAGCGCACGCGTCTGCTCGAAGATGAACGAGCCGTCTCCGGGCACTCCGCCGGCCAGGCCCTGCAGATAGCGGAACGGGTGAAACTGGATCTGGTTGTCGAGGCGCACGGCACCGCGGATGGGGAACGGCAGCGGTGCGTCGTCGACGAATTCGACCGGCAGGCCGACGCGCTTTGCCGCTTCCACTTCGCCACGGATAGCATCCAAGCCGTTGCCGGTCTCGCTATGGGTGAACGCCGCGACGCGCTCCAGCGCACAGTCGATGCCGAGCTCCGCCACCCGCTGCGCCACATGCTCCAGGGCTTCCTGATTGGCGCGGGCGTAGGCGGCGGCGGTGGCCTCGCCGTGCTGGCGCATCAGGTCGGCGTAGACGAGACCGTGCAGACAGGTGAGCTTGGCCGTGGAGCGGCCCGTGACCTGGGCGCCCAACCGGCGGGCCTCGATCAGCACGACCTGCTTTCCTTCCCGCTTGAGAATCTCGGCCAGCGTGACGCCCACCATCCCGGCGCCGATGATGGCGACATCGGCGGAGGCCGAACCCTGCATGGGCGGATAGCGGACTTCGTCGGGGGTTTCGTCCCAGAACGCGCGTTCGGGGGAGGCGAACTCGACCATGGGCATCTCCCTATGCCGCTGGGGTGCGGTCCCGGGCACCGGCCCGAAGCCGGTCCTGCGTGGGGATCACCGTATCTGCGACCTGGCGACCACCGTGCGGGTCCTCGGTGACGGGCCGTCATCACCTGGGCGCCGCCGGTGCGTTTCACTGTAGGCGATCGGCATCCCGTTCCAACCCACTGCGCAATCTCCAGGACGCCCGACCAGCGGACGCCGTCATCACCCCATCCCGGCCCATATGGCCTGCAGCGCCGGCGCCGGGAGCGTGCGCGGACGGAAGCAGGCTTTCAACCGCTGTCGCTGCTGATGCTGCAGCGACTGGTGCCACTGGGCCTGGATGGCCGCCATATCCGGCGACAACCAGCGGTAGCGCACCAGCAGGCCGCGGTGGTCGGAGCTTGCCGGGTCACCGATGGCGTGAGCCGATTCGGGCAGCAGCTCGGGGCTTGCGAAGGCGCCGTCCAGGGCCCAGGCGGGCAGCGCCGCCGGATAGGTGGCCCAAGAGGAGAGGTCGCCGAGACCCGCCCGGGCGGCCAGCACCACCCGCGCGTCCTGAAGCTTGCCGGCGGTGAGAATGTCGTGGCTGCGGTCGTCGTCGACGAACCAGCGCTTGTGCTGGGCGGCAGCGGCCACCGCATTCATGTCTCCCAGCAGCACCGTGGTGCGCCCCGGGCGCACGAAGCGCTGTCTCAGTTCCGCCGCCTGGCGCTCCCGCCGCCCCGGCGCGAATGCCTCCAGATGGCTGACCAGCAGATCCAGCTCACGGCCGTGGAATTCCAGCGTTGCCTGCAGCACACCGCGGGGTTCGCCCCCGAACCACCGCCGGGCGACGGCACCACAGGGACCGTCCAGCAGACAGCTGCGGCTGGCGACCACCGGGTGGCGCACCAGCAGCGCATTGCCGAAGCGCACCTCGAGTCCCGGGATGTCCCGACGCCAGGTCTCACCGCGCACCACCTGATAGTCCTCGCCGGTCAGCCGCCGCAGCTGCTCCGCCAGGAACGTCGCCTGGTCGATCCAGCCGGTGCGGCGGGATCCGAAGTCCACTTCGTTCAGGGCCACGGCGTCCGCGGGCACCGCGCCGGCGCCGGCAATGTGCGCGGCGATAGCGCGCAGATTGCCCTCCACCTCGGCACGGGAAGCCAGCGGCAGGAGCCGCGATCCCAGACCGGAATGCAGGTTATAGCTCACCACCCGCAGCGGGGGCACGGGCGTCGGCGGCACACCCAGCCCGACCGGCAGTGCCAGAGTCGACCAGTCGGCCGGCTGCGCTCCGCAGGATGCGCGGCTCGCAAACCCGCTTTGGGCACCGATCACCAATTGGGCCGCGAACAGCGCCAGCGCGATCAAGGTGGTAAGCAGGAGGCGGCGGGGACGAAACAGGCGGGATAACGACATCATCGGCCTGCCATGATACGGGAACCGCCTGGGGCGCAAAACCGACCCGCGGTATGGTTAAGACGCCGATCAACTAGCTCACCACCGCCTTCAGCAGCACGGCGACTCCCACGCCGGCGAACAACGCCGCAGGCGTGTTGCGGATCAGGCGATGCACCGCCAGCGCGGCGGCCACCGCAGCGAGTTTGATGGCAATGTCGCCCTCAGCTGCGACCTCGCCGCCTGACAGCACCACCGAGCGCGCCACGATGCCGGCGGCCAGCGCAAAGGACACGTAGGTAAGAAAGCGGATGTTGTTCCGGCCCAGCCGATAGAGCCGCTCCCACAGGAACGGCGCTGCCCGCAGCACGTAGGTGCCGATCCCGGCGCCGACGATCACCCATGCCCAGTGCAGGGTCGTCATCGGCGCACACCGCAGAGCACGCCACCGATCGCAAGCGCGCTCAGGAACATGCCCCAGCCCGGCAACAGCAGCTCCGCCGGTGGCGTCAGCCCCAGCCCGGCCACCACGGCAGCCACTTCGTCGCCGTCCTTGACGTCGCTGGCGAGCAGCAAGGCGAAGTAGACCGGCAGGAACAGCGTCGCGCCGAACGCGAGCGCTGCGGGAAGCCCCGCGCCGAACACCAGGCCGAGCCCCGTGCCCGCCAGCGCAGCCGGGAACGCGACCAGAGCCACGCCGACGAAATAGGCGAACAGGTCACCGCCGCCGCGGCGCGAGCGGAAGAACGTCAGCAGATAGCTGGAAGCGCTGATGAACTGCGCGGCCGTGAGCAGCGCCGCACGGCTGCGCCGGGGAAACAGATGGGACAGCGTCATGCTCATGAGCACGAAGCGCAGGTTGATCAGCACCCCGGCGGCGATCATCTGCAGCACCGCGGTCGGACCCCGGCCATCGACCTCCAGTATTGCGAACTGCGCCGGCGCCGCATAAACGGTGATCGTCAGCCCCAGCGCCACCCAGGCGGGTACCTCGGCCACCTGGGCGGCGATGCCAAACCCCGCGAAGATCGCCAGAAACGTGGGCACGATGGTCAGCCCGGCGCGCGCGCCGCTTTGGAAGTCCAGCTGTGAGCGCACGGCGCGGCGTTCTTCGGTCATAGGAACTGGACGATGGCCGCGCCCAGTTCCGCAGTGCCGGTCGCGCCGCCCATGTCGCGGGTGTGCAGCTTCGGCTCCTGCAACGCCCGCTCCACAGCCGCCTCGATGGCGCGGGCGGCATCGGGATGGCCCAGGTGCTCGAGGAGCATGGCCCCGGAAAGAATCTGGGCGATGGGATTGGCGATCCCTTGCCCGGCGATGTCCGGCGCCGAGCCGTGCACCGACTCGAACATGCTCGGGTGGCTGCGCTCGGGATTCAGATTGGCCGACGGCGCCACGCCGATGGTGCCGGCGACCCCCGCCGCCAGGTCCGAGAGGATGTCCCCGAACAGATTGCTCCCCACCACCACGTCGAAGCGCTCGGGATGGAGCACGAAGTGGGCGGTCAGGATATCGATGTGATACTGATCGGTTTCCACGTCCGGATACTCGGCTGCCAACGCGGCGAAACGTTCGTCCCAATAGGGCATGGTATGGATGATGCCGTTGGACTTGGTGGCCGAAGTCAGTCGGCCACGACGGCTGCGGGCCAGCTCGAAGGCATAGCGCAGGATGCGATCCACGCCGCGGCGGGTGAACACGGATTCCTGCACCGCCATCTCGGCGTCGGTGCCCTGGTACAGGCGCCCGCCGATTTCCGAGTATTCGCCCTCGTTGTTCTCGCGCACGATCACCATATCCATGCGGCCCGGGGTGGCATCGCGCAGCGGGGACTGCAGCCCCGGCAGCAGGCGCACCGGGCGCACGCAGGCGTACTGCTCGAAGCGTCGGCGGATGGGGATCAGCAGCCCCCAGAGGGAAACGTGATCGGCAACGCCCGGATAGCCTACGGCGCCCAGGAAGATGCCGTCGGAGCCGGCGAGCTGCTCCAGCCCGTCCTCCGGCATCATGCGCCCGGTGGCGTGGTAGCGTTCACAGCTCCAGTCGAACTCCTGCCACTGAAACCCGATGCCGAACCGGGAGCCGGCCGCCTCCAACACGCGAATGCCCTCCGGGACCACTTCTTGTCCGATGCCGTCGCCGGGAATCACTGCAATGCGATAGCGCTTCATCTTTCACTCACCTTGACAGGTTGCCATTCCAAATCCGTGTTCCTGCGCCAGCCAGCGCGTATCACCACATTGCGTTGCATTTGCCAAACGCGGCTCGGCGGCTCATCCACGGCGGCGACGGACGCTGCGCTCATAGAGCATGAAGCTCAATGGCCCGATCGCCGCGCCCAGTCCCATGCTGGCGAACGCCAGCCCCCAGGCGACCACGTCCTGACCGCCTCCGGCGCCATCCAGCACCGCACCGAACACCAGGGGCGCGATGAACCCCGCACCGAAGCCGAGGAAGGAGTGCACCGCCATGCTGGCGCCGCGCCGCGCGGGCGCCGCTGCGTTCACCAACCCTGCCGTCAAGGCCGCGGAGTCGCCCATGACCAGCAGGAAGTACACGGCCATCAGTCCGAACACCACCAGCCAGGGCAGCGGCGCACTGAACCCTATCAGAGCCGCCATCACGGCCGAGGCCACCATGATGCGGGCGATGGTGCGCCGCCGGCCATAGCCGCCGGCCAGCTCATTGCCGAGGATGCTGGCGATCGGCCCGAGCAGGTTGATGGCTGCTGCCGCGGCCGCCGCGCCCCAGACGTAACCGGCGCCACGGCTCTGCAGCGTGGCACTGAAGGCGAAGAACGCCACCATCCAGGAACGCACCCCGAACAGCTCGAACGAGTGGGCAGCGTAGGCGACGATGTAGCTGCGTGCCGCGCGGTTGCGCAGCACCGGGCGGAAATCCAGCAAGGCCTGGCGCGCACCGGCACGGGCCCGGGGCTTGCTCGCAGGCGTGCTCCAGACCACCAGAGCGCCCGCCAATAGTGGGCCAAGGGCGAGAACCAGGAACGCAATGGGCCAGCCGAAGCCGGCCGCGAGGGCGCCGGCGGCGAGCAGTGAGGCGCTGGTGCCGAGCCCGAAAGTGGAGGTGTAGAAAGCCAGGTGGCGGTTGCGGCGCCGCCCTTCGATGTGGTCGGCCAGGATGCGCAGCCCCGGCATGTAGGTCCCGGCCAGTCCGGCGCCGGCCAATGCCTGGAACAGCACGGCGGTGACCGGTCCGCGGGCGATCAGTCCGAAGCCCGCCGCGCCTGCGGCCGCCAGGAGCGTGGCGAACAGATAGACCCGCCGGGCGTCGAACCGATCGGTGCTGCTGGTGAGTACCGGGACCGCGGCCATGTAGCCAGCGAAGAAACTGCCACTGATGAGACCGGCGCTGGTATTGCTGAGCTGCCATTCCCGCTGCAGCTCCGGAAGCAGCGCCGGATAGGCCATGGCGGCGGTCATGCTGAGAATCTCGGCGCCGCACAGCAGGGCCGTGACACGGGCGGGCGAAACCGTCGCGGACATGCGGCGGCGAGCCTAGCCGCCGAGGAACAGTCGGCCTACGTCCGGATGGCGCAACAGGTTATCGCCAGTATCGGCCATGGCCAGTGCGCCGGACACCAGCACGTAGCCGACATCGGCGAACTCCAGCCCCTTCTTGGCGTTCTGCTCCACCATGATGATGGACTTGCCCTCCGAGGACTGCAGGTCGCCGAGGATCTCGAACACCATGTCGATATAGCGCGGCTCCAGCCCGATGGACGGTTCGTCGACCAGCAGCACCTTGGGTTCCATGACCAGCGCCCGGGAGATCTCCAGCAACCGGCGCTCACCGCCGGACAGGACGCGCGCCGCCTGGTAGCGGCGCGCGGCCAGCCGGTCGTATTTCGCGAACACCCGCTCGGCGGCCTCCTTCGCCTGGTCCAGCCCATCCATGAGGAAGCCGCCCATCCACAGGTTCTCCTCCACGCTCATGTCCGGAAACACCGAGTTGTCCTGCAGGACGTAAGCGATGCCCGCCTCCTTGAGCTTCTGGTTCGGGGACAGGCGAGTCACATCCAGGTCGCCCAGCCGGATGCTGCCGCCGGTAATCCGGGTGAAGCCGTAGATGGAGTGCAGAATCGTGGACTTACCCGCCCCGTTCGGGCCGATCAGACACAACGACTGGCCGGGCGCCACCTGCAGGTTCACGTCATGCAGGATTTCCATCTTGCCGTAGCCGGCGCGCAGCCCGTCGATGCGCAGCTGCGGCCGAGCGCCCGCCAACTCGGCGATGCGCTCGGGCCCGGGACCCTCCCGGGCCATGCGCTCGGCCTCCCGGGCAACGTCGTCCACGGCCAGCACCGGGCCCTGGCCGCGCAGGGCCTGAAAGCGACTTGCCTGGTCGTCGGCCGTGGCCATCAGTGCTCTCCCAGATAGGCGTCGATCACCCGCTGGTCGTTGCGAATCTCCTCGGGCCGCCCCTGGGCCAGCAGCTCGCCATGGGCCAAACAGTAGATGTACTCCGCCAGATTCATGATCACCCGCATGTTGTGCTCGATCACCAACAGCGTCACGCCGAGCTCGCGATTGACGCGCTGCAGGCGATCCATGAGGCCGTTGATGAGTGTGGGATTGATTCCCGCCGTGGGCTCGTCGAGCAGCAGCATCTTCGGCTCGCTCATAAGTGCCATGGCGAACTCCAGCAGCTTCTGCTGGCCGAAGGAGAGGTCCCCGGCCCGCAGGAACCGCTTGGCGTGCAGGCCGACGAATTCCAGCAGCGCCTCGGCGCGCTCGGTGTCCTGCCGCGGGATCTTGTTGAACATCACCTGCCAAGGCTTGACGTTGGCCTGCCGGGTGCTGATCTGCATGTTCTGGACACAGGTCATGCCGCCGTAGATGCGGGTCTGCTGGAACGTACGCAGCATCCCCAGCCGGGCGACCTGCGGCACGCGCATGTCGGAAATTTCCTGGCCGCGGAAGCGAACCGAGCCGGAGTCCACCGGATGGTAACCGACGATGGAATTGAACAGCGTGGTCTTGCCCGAGCCGTTGGGTCCGATCAGGCCGACGATGCGGCCCTCCTCCACGTCCAGGCTGACGTCGGCATTGGCCACCAGGCCGCCGAACGCCTTGTTCACTTTGCGCACTTCGAGGATCACGCTCATGCGTCTTCCTTGGCCGGGGCGCTTGAGGTCGAGCCGCCGCGCTGCGGCGTGGACTCGTCCACCCGATGGCCGAACAGCTCCGGCCAGCGCTCGCGGACATAGCCGAGAATGCCGACGGGAAAGAACACCACGATGAGTACGATCAGCAGCCCCAGCGCCACCCGCTGCCAGCCGAGCAGATAGGTCCAGAACAGCTCCTGGGTGATATGGAACACCGTCGCGCCGATCACCGGTCCCCACAGCGTGCCCTTGCCGCCGAGGATGGCCATCAGCACCATCCACACGCCGAAGGTCGGCCCGGCGAAGGCCACGTCGCGGGGGTCGATGAAGCCGATGATGTTGCCCGCGAAGGCGCCGGAGATGCCGAGGAAAAACGCCGACGTGCACCACGCCGCCGTCTTGTACACGGTGGTGTGCATGCCCATGGCCTCGGCCTTGTCTTCGTCATCGCGAATCGCGTTGATCGCCAAACCGAAGCGACCCGAGTACAACCAGCGCAGCACCAGGAACGTCGCCACCGTAAGGCCGAACATCAGAAAGTAGAAGAATCCCTCCCGGGTCCCCGCCTCGCCCGGGTACAGGGGCGTCACCATGCCGGACCCGGCGCCGATGTAGTCCCAGCCGCTGGCGAACTCGCCTGCGGCGATTCCCAGTCCGAGGGTGGCGATGGCGAAATAGTGGCCGCGCAAACCGAGCAGGCCCGAGCCGAGCACCCCCGCGAGCGCCAGACTGAGCAGGCCTCCGGCGCCGGCACCGACGAACAGGCCGGTGTAATAGCCGAGACCGGCATCGCGCTGGATGACCGCGCAGGCATACATTCCGATGCCGAAGAAGAAGACATTGCCGAAGGAGTTGTAGCCCATCTGCCCGCCCAGCAGGTCCCAGGTGAGCGCGAACACGATCATCAGCCACAGAAACGACATCTGGGTGCGGTAGTCGGGCAGTACGGCGGGAGCGGCGAGCGCAACCCCAACCAGGACTCCATAGCCCAACAGCCTGGCGGCGGTTCGGCTCATTTGAGGTACTTCCTATGCCGCGCGAGGGAGAAACGCCGCCACACCAGTATCACCACGAGCAAGGCGAACACGAACGCGGCCTGATACTCGGCGCCGAAGACGAAGCCGGCGAAGTTCTCCGCCACCCCGAGCCCCATTCCGGCGCCCAGCACCGCGATCACGTTCCCAAGCCCGGCGACGATGACGATCATGAACGAGCGGATCGTGTAGGGCAGGCCCAGGTAGGGATGGATGAACCAGGTCATGGCCACCAGCGCGCCGGCCGCACCGCAGATGGCGGCATTCAGACCGAATGTGACCGCGTAGACCCGATCGGTGTCCACACCCATAATGCGCGCCGCGCGGGCATTCTGTGCGGTGGCGCGAATCGCCTGACCCATGCGCGAGCGGCGCAGAAACATCAGCAGCAGACCGCCCAGGATCAGCGCCAGCGCGAACGTCAGCAGCTTGATGTGAGCCACGGTCACCATGCCGTCGAACAGGAAGGTGGTGCCGAGCTCGCCGCTCACCGTGCGCACGTCGGCGCCGAACAGCTCGTTGGCGAGCTGTTGGAGCAGGATGCTCAAGCCGAAGGTGGCCAGAATGGAGATGAACAGGTCCCGGTCCACCACCCGGAAGATGATGGTTCGATACAGCAGCCACCCCAGGATGTACAGCAGCACCGCGGCGGCGGGTACCGCCAACAGCGGATGCACGCCCGCCTGGTAGGTGAAGAAGGCCACATAGCCGCCGAGCATGACGAACTCGCCCTGGGCGATATTGATGACGTTCATCACCCCCCAGACCAGCGCCATGCCGTAGGCGGCCAGCGCGAAGATCGCACCGATCAGCAGGCCGTCGAGGAGCAACTGCACCGACAGCACCGGCGCATCGAACAGGATGGAGAGATTATCCATGGATCAGCCCGAAACCTGGCCCGGCGCTCCGCCGGGCCAGGTACGTGGTATGGACTTCATTGGTCTTGCGGCAGCTCCGGGCCGAGACCGTGGGCAACTATCCGTCAGCAGCACTTGCGCGGATGCTGCAGCTCTCCCGATGCCCACTTGGTGGGCGCCACCACTTTGTACTCGCCGTTCTGGATCTGGTAGAGCACCATGGGCTTGGCGATATTCTTGCCGGTCTCGTCGAACTTGATGTTGCCGTAGAAGGTCTGCATGTCCGTCTCGGCGATGGCATCGCGCACCTTTTGCGGGTCGAACGACTGAGCGCGCTGGAAGGCATCCACGAACACCAGCACCGCCGCAGTCGACTCGGCACCCTGATAGGGCGGCGCGTAGCCGAACTCCTTCTCGAAGCGTTGGGCGTACTCCTCGGCCGTGCCGAACCAATCGTCCCGGTAATTCAACGACCGGTCCCACTGGGAGGCACACAGGAACGCCTCCGAGGCCTGCGCGAGCGTCTCCGCCAGCCTGGCCGCGTCGCAATGGGTGGTGGCGACCATGGGCACGTCGACCCGCATCTCGTTCACCTGACGGGCCACCAGTGTGGCGCCTTTGGCATGTCCCGACACCACCAGCAGATCGGGTTTCAGGGCCTTCACCTTGGTCAGGGTCGCGGCCATGTCGTTGATCTCCGGTGGCAGCTTGTCGTCGATGACGAACTTCATCCCGTGGCGCTTGCCATCCTCCATCACCCCCGTGCGAATGTCCTGGCTGAAGGGATCGTTCTCGAAGGCCATGGCGACCTTGATCGCGCTGGGATCCTTGCCATTGTCCTTGGCCACCTGCGCGGCCAGGTTGATGGCCTCCTTCAGGTAGTACTCGGTCGTGGACAGAGTCGCGAACAGGTATTTGTAGCCCTGCGTGAACAGCGACAGCGACGCGCCGTTGCCTTCCACCATGGGCACCTTGTACTTCTCCGTGACCGGTGCGATCGCCTTGGTGAGCCCCGAGCTGTAGGGCCCGAGCATGAACTTCACGCCGTCCTGGTTGATCAGGCGCTCGGCAAGCTGCGCGGCCCGCGCCGGCGTCGATTCGTCGTCGTAATAGATGACCTTGAGCTTGTAGGATTTGTCGCCGACCTTGACACCGCCCATTTCGTTGATGCGCATGACCGCCAGGTCATAACCATTCTTGGTGTGCTCGCCGTTGGTCGAGTATTTGCCCGTGAGCGACACGGCCGCCCCCAGCACGATCGTGTCCCCTTCCACTTTGGACGCGGCGCTGCCGCCGCCCAACGCCAGTGTCATGCCCAGACCCAGTGCCAACAGGTCCTGTCTTTTCATGGTGTTCCTCCTCCCCTCTCGGTGGGTACGCGTGCGCGAGTTCTTTTCTTGATTGTCAATAAAGTGTAACGCGTAATTCAAATATGGCGAATAAACCGGATTGGGGCAATGTATCGGCAATTCAGCATGTTGTGAAACGGATCCGGAGGCCCGGTGTGACGGGGCCACCCGCCGCGCCGCAGGCAGGTCAGCGGCACAGCCGCGTGCAGCCGGCGCGTCGTGGTGGGGACGGCGGCGTTCGAATATAATCCTCGCCCTGACATCGGCCTATGGGGAGCGGCATGCATCCACCCACCGCGCGACGCGTCTGCGGTTTCACCCTGATCGAAGTGATGGTCGTGGTGGTGATCCTCGGCATCCTGGCCGCGGTGATCGTGCCGCGCATCATGGACCGCCCGGATCAGGCGCGCATCATCAAGGCCCAGCAGGACATCCGAACCCTGGAGACGATGCTCAAGGCCTATCGCCTGGACAACTATACGTATCCGAGCACGGACCAAGGCCTGGAGGCCCTGGTGGACAAGCCGACCGGCGCCCCCGAGCCCCGCAATTGGAAGGCGGGCGGCTATCTCGACCGCCTGCCCAACGATCCTTGGGGCAGCCCCTATCATTATCTCCAGCCGGGCCAGCACGGGGAATTCGACCTCTATTCCGTCGGCCCGGACCCGCACTCCAGCGACGACGACATCGCCAACTGGAACATCAACTGAGCGGCCGTGACCTGCCCACGCGCTCCTTCGCGCCCGCACACCGGTTTCACCTTGCTCGAGCTGCTGGTGGTCCTGGTGCTGGTGGGGATCATCCTCAGCTTCGCCGTGGTCAGCCTGCGCGCCCCAGGGCCGGCGGCACTGGTGGACGAGGAAGCGCGGCGCCTGCAAGCCCTGCTGCGCCTGGCCAGCGACGAAGCGGTACTGCGGTCGCGCACCTACGGTGTGCGTCTGCGCGCCGATGGCTACACGTTCGTCGCCCGGGACGAAGATCGCTGGCGCACCATCGACGACCCGCCGCTCGAGAATCGCCGCCTGGAGAGCCCCGTGCGCATGCGCCCGCCCGGCGCCGAAGGCGACCGGCGCGCCGATACCCACCCGCAGCTGTGGCTGTTTCCCGACGGCCAGATCACGCCCTTCCAGCTGGAGCTGTCGGCCGGGCCCCTGCGCCGGCGCCTCGTAGGAGCGCAGAACGGTGAGATCCGCGTCGAGGAACTCTGAGCCGCGCGCGAGCCGCGCCCGGTGCGCGGGGTTCACCTTGCTGGAGGTCCTGGTCGCGTTGGCCATCGTCGCCACCGCCCTGGGCGCACTCGTGTATGCAGGTGGCACTTTCACGGGCAGCGCCGCCGATCTGCGCGAGCGCACCTTCGCCCACTGGGTGGCCATGAATCAGACGGCATTGGCCCAGGCGCGTAGCGAGGCGGTGGAGACGGGCACCAGTGCGGGACGGGAATTCCTCGCCGGACGCGACTGGCACTGGCGCATGGATGTGTCCACCACCGACGACCCTCAGGTCAGGCGCATGGAAATCGAAGTGCGCACCAGCCCTGCGGCCGCGCCCGCCAGCCGCCTGACCGCCTACCTGTACGCCGCCACGGGGAGCCTATGAGGCGACGACCCGGCACGGGCACCCAGGCCGGCTTCACCGTGCTGGAGCTGCTGGTCGCGATTGCGATCTTCGCGGTACTCGGTGCTATGTCCTATGGCGGCCTGCAGGCACTGCTCGAGGTCCGGTCCGCCGCCGAGCGGGAAATGGACCGGCTGGCGGCGCTGCAGAAGGGGCTCGCCCTGCTGCAGCAGGACATCGAGCAGGCCATCGCCCGCCCCATCCGCGACGTCCAGGGCGACCGGCAGCCCGCCCTCGTCGGCCGCGCCGGCGGCTCGCCCGACTTCGAGCTCACCCGCGCCGGCTGGCTCGACCCCGCCCAACCCGACGGCGAGCGGCTGCGGCGTGTCGGCTACCGGCTTGAGGGCGGCCGGCTGCTGCGAAGCGCCTGGGCGGTGCTAGATCGGGCACCCGACAGCGCGCCTTCGCAGGCACCGGTCCTTGAAGCCGTCGCGGAGTTGGGGGTGCGCTATCTCACCCCGACGGGCGAATGGGCCCCGGTTTGGCCAGCGGCGGGCAGCGCCTCAGGGTCCCTGCCCCTGGCCATCGAGGTCACGGTGACCACCGAGCGATGGGGTCGGATTCGGCGGGTGTTTCGGGTGCCGCAGGGATGAACGCGCGCCGCTATCGCGTACGAGGCCCGGGGCAACGGGGGGTGGCGCTGATCACCGCGCTGCTGGTGGTGGCCCTGGCCACGGTGACGGCAGTGGCGATGACCTCGGCCCAGCAGCTTGCGACGCGTCGGACCGCCAACCTGCTGCACTCCGACCAAGCCTACGTATACGCCCTCGGCATCGAGGATTGGGCTCGCGGGGCGCTGCAACGGGATCTCGCCGCGGACCTGGAGCGCCGGCAACG
>Ga0209347_1003732_pt1 | contig 17133 bp, 14 predicted proteins | sample AutmiccommuBRH23_FD_187382 | JGI IMG/M metagenome (GOLD analysis project Ga0209347, IMG submission 187382) | Deep subsurface microbial communities from Mt. Terri, Switzerland - Autotrophic microbial communities BRH/23 (SPAdes) (version 2) | ecosystem: Environmental > Aquatic > Deep subsurface >...
GCGTACAAACGATTTTCAATGCTTATTGGCAAAAAAAGGGCGGCAATTCATCTCCCTCCTACGCACTCACTATCGTGAGCAAGGTAGCTTAGAGGAGGGAAACTTCTTCCCGCACGTGGTTAAATTCTCCCTTCTATTAACAAATGCCCTAGAATATTTCTAGGGCATTTGTTTGTTCACGCAGCTTCCTTGTTCTTACCCTTTTCCTTTCGCTTTTCCTTTTCGCGGTCCAGCCCCTTTATCTTGTCCTTTTCCTGGCCCATTTCCAGTGTCTTGGTCATTTTTGTTACCCATAATTTAAACCCTCCTTAGAATGAACTTATGACCTCTAAGTAGGATAACCGAAAATGAAAAAAGGATGTTGGGATATTTATGGGATATTAATCTAAAATGATAAAACACTTAATGTTTGATATCAATGTCATTTTGATAACTCTCTCATTATTGTTGAGCTCCTTATAAAGTTTGGGTGAGTTAACATTTCAAGCGCTATGGAGAAGACCTATTTACACTCAGCTGATTGAACATATTGAACTGATGATATTTTCCGGTGTTTATCCCCTAGGCTCCAAACTGCCTTCGGTGCGGGATATGGCTCAAGATTCTGCAGTAAATCCTAAACCATGCAAAGGGCTCTGGTGAAATGGAGGAAGATGGCCTCATTGCTCGATGCGAGCCTCTTAAAATAATTACCCGTAGTCAGTTCCATAAAATGTATTTCCAGCGCCTCTGTAAGTTCAAAGCCCTCTTCAATTTCGAAAAGTCGAAATACACTATGGTAATTTCTTGTCTTGAAACCTGTTGAGCATACCTAGAACGATAATTTATGTCCTTTTTCCAATTGTTGAATCTGCTGTTCGCCCTTTTCCGCTAGCTCTTTAAATTGCTGGATGGTATCTCTCATTCTGGGGAGCGCTTCCTGCTTATAGGTACTAATGGAATCCATTGCCCCCATGACATCGGCAAAAGCGGTCTTCAGCGTATCCACGGAAATATTGGCCTCTATGGATTGTTGCTGGATATCCAGTCCTTGCTCTTTGAGCATCCGCGAAGTATTGCTGATCAGATTATTGGTTGTCTCATTTAGCATTTCAATTTTTTTCAAGACAATCTTCTGATTGTAAAGAGCGCCGGCAACCATGACCGAGATTTTCAAAGCGGAAATGGTTACATTCTTGGCTCTCTCCACACCGCGCATCAATTCTTTGTTATTGCGAATGACAACCTCAATCGCCATAACCCCTTGCTGATTGACGACAATCATTTGCTGCATATCCATGACACGTTGTCTCAGGGGGAACAGGACTTCCTCTGTGACAAACTTGATTTTTTCAGAGGCTTCATTCCGCGCTTTGGCCTCAGCAACCTGTTTTTCAATCGTTGCGTCCATCAGAATGCCCAGTTCTATTTCTTTACTCAGCTTTTTCGTCATATCCCGCAGCGACTGCTGTTCAATCTCCAGCGTGGTATTGTCATTTTTTAAGGTTATTTTCCCCTTCTCTAACGAAAGCACAATATCCGCAATCACCGTTTCCGACTTCTCATATTTGGCGAAGTAAGCCCTGACCGGGTTAAAAATCTTTCCCAATAACCCAGTTTTCGTAAAATCAATGGCACTCGGATCCAGGTCTTTTAACTCCCGGTGTAGCTCCATTAACCCCTTCGCTACGTAGCCTCCTTCATCTCCTTCTTGGGACAGTTTCCCCACCGAAATCTGAAGTAAGGAGTTTTTTTGGGCAGAGTTCTTCATCGTGTCGGCACCAAAGGACTCAATGGATTTTAATATTTCTCTTTTTTTATCTAGAGAATCGAGATCCAACCCCAAGATTTCCGAAACATTGCTTTCCGCCAGAGCTTGAAGCTTAGCTACTTCTTCAGGTACCGGTTTAACCTGTTCGATGACTTCGTTCTTAATATCGGCTACATTGGCAACTTCCATTGAGAAAGACATGATTCTATCCCTCCACTTTCACATTTTTCGTTCGCTACCTACAATATCTATTTTTTGAGTGTCCAGTATTGGTTCTCTGGGAGTCGATTTTTACATCTGAGCATTAAACAGATTCCCCAGTTTATAGATGACATCATCGGTATCAGCATTAATACTGGCGGCCTCATTGATGCTGGATATACTTTGCAAGGCTGCAATATCGGCATTATAGCCAATAGTGTAAATAGGAATTTTCCCAGCTTCCACAATCCCTTTAATCTCATCCAGTGAATGACCTCGGTTCGTTGCTCCGTCGCTCAGAACGAAGATAATAGGCTTTAAATCAGGATTTTTGGCCATTTCCTCCTGAATCATTTGCATGGCAACTGCAATGCCATCAAAGGTCGCTGTATTTCCGTTAGCCTGTAAACTCTCAACAGCTCCGGCAAATAAGGACCTTTGGTTAAGATCAAATTTGCCAATCGGCAGGTTGATATTTACGTTATCAGAATAGGATACTAGTCCGACACTATTCTCTTTACCGATATACTTTTCCCCCTGCAATAAAGACTGTTTCAACTTATTGATCCGTTCTCCATTCATACTACCTGAAACATCCGCCACGAAGACCGCACAAATATTCTTGCTGCCGTTTTTCTTATCCTTCCATAATTTCAGAGCTTGACCTATGACATCGCCGCTGACAGCTGCGGATTCGGATTTGTAATCATTCAGGGCGTTAAACCCATAATCTGTCGCCAGCTTCTGGTACTTATCCTGTTGGGAAAAATCGCTAAACGCATTGAGGATTTTGGTTTTTTCTGCCGTTAAGTCGCCAATCGCGTAGACAGGACTGTCATGTCTGACCCCAAACGGGGTAAACACATAGTCTGATTTGATATCCGGAGAATTAGCATAGGTCTGATACTCCAAAATGAAGCCGTCCAAGACGCCGGATTTTGCAGAGTCCCGCATCTGCAAGGTGGTGTATGCCACAAAAGGAATATTATTCTGGAAGGTTTCGAAGCCCTTGACCGCTTTAGCACTTAAGAGATCGCTACTGTCAAAAGTACTTAAGGACGTCACCAAGAAATTCAAGCCGGTTGAACTCGCTAGGGGATTCGTATAACCCATCTGTAGTTCATTAGCCGCCACCGCATCCGTAACCGTCTTGATGTTGACTGAGCCATATTTTTTGACCAGCCCGTCGTGCTTTGCTTTAGAGATCAAGATTCCAGCCACATTTCCGGCCAGTCGATTTTTAACCAGTACCGCTTTAACCCTTTGCGATTTCAACATTTCTCCCCACAGCTCATTGGATGGGGTAAAGGCATCCGGCAGATATTTTCCCGAGGTTATATAATCCGCTCCTGTACCCGAGGCAATTCCTCTGATTCTAACCGATACGGGTTTGCCGTCAATTATGACAGCGGTCTTATTAAAATCGTTGCCCACCTCCGTTAACCAACCGTCTGTACCACTCCCTGCTTTTTCCGTCGAAGAAAAGATTTCTATGTAATTGGGGGTACTGTTATTCACCTGTGCCGGATATTTCGAAATATCCGGCAAGGAACTTTTCAGATCTGCCGTTCCAAGATCTACCTGACCCTTTTTCGGCTCAACCTTGGTCACCGTGATGTCCTTGGCGATTTTCTCCAGCGACTTCGCCGCATTTTTGGTGCTGATCTGGGTTGCACTCTTTCCAAGATTTTGGGTAAATGAAATCCCCAGGTAGACCGCTCCAAAAACGATCAGTGCCGCAGCCATCAGTCCCAAAATCATCTTTGCTTTCTTGGTTGCCATGATTATCATTCCTCTCCTCACTTATAAAGTTTTGTCTGTTTGATCAGATTATCAATTTCAATCATCCCCGGCATCTGCTCAATTTGACCGTTCTCCATGCTGTTTAAGCCCGCTATTTCCAACAATAGCTTATCTAGCTTCAGTAAGATTTCCTCATTGTCTTCAACAGAATCCTTCATAAACGTTATGTATTCATTATAAACCTTGAATTTATCTGCCACGAATTGTTGCGAAAATCTCTGTGCGGCATGTTTTTTCCGGATCAAATTGTAGTCGTCTTCATCAAAAGCATTTAATTTGTTAATGATACTTTTTAAATTCAGATAGAATATGTCTTCAACATCCATGATCACACCGGCAAATTTCTGGTAGCTCATCTCATTTGGATTAAATATTTGCCCCAAAATACTCAAGATCTTTTCTTTCTTTTTCTGTAATCTCTCAATTTGTTCGATCAATAAAATAACAATTTGCTCGAACGTTTTCTTCCCTTTGTGCGCTCTCAGCGCCTCAAGATAATCCTCGGTGGTATTAAGCTCATTGGTTTGGACAACCTGCTCTTTCCCGACCAGAAATTGATAATTTCCATAGAAAAAGACCGTGATGCTTACAAATAGAGCAGCACTGCCAAAGGCCGTAGCCAAGGCACTGCCTCCGCCAAGTTGAACTCCTAGTAAACCCGGAGAAAATATAATAGTATTTGTTACCGCTATACCCACATTTAGCCCCAATAGTTTAACGACGTTATTTCTGGTCATGCTCAGCAACCCTCACGTTCTTCTGTGTTACAGTAATTATCCATAGTCTATTCTTCTCACCTGATTTAGGCACCCGCTTTAAGCTAGATTCAGTAAGCATAAACTTCGTTTACACTTTCTTCCAGGCCCCTTCCCGCCATCACGCAAGAAGGGCTAATTCGTGCGAAGACAGTGTCTGCAAGAAGGGTACATATTTCCCTTTAAGATTCTCTAAATTTTGCGCTATTCCTGTTTGTGTGTCTAAATAAAATTAGAAATAAAAACAGTATAGGGCGCCAATCAGTCTCTAGATCTGCTTGGCGCCCTTTCAAAGCATAATTCTTTTTAATTTTGCGTTATTCTAAATTCTCTTACAACCGCATCAACCCATCGCCAAAGTGTATTCGTATAGTGAACTCGTTCAACTAAAGTTGAACATCGAGTCTTCGGTGGGGGACTCTACCCCCACCGAAGCAGAATAAGGTGTATCACTCCCACTTGTAGAAGTGGGAGTCTTACGACTTGGATCAATCCACCTGACTATTGTTCGATTGCGGGAATTGCTCCAGATGATCAAAATAGCCGGAATGAAGCTTTCGAAGCCCTCTTCAAGGCCTTTTCGCCTTCCCTCTCTTAGTCACTTGCTTCGTTTCGGCTTTCGTTTCCATCTCAATTCCAAACAGGTCACCAATATCCCTATCCTCAATAATCCTACGACTTTTTAGATTTGATTTTTTAAGGAATGTCTCGGTTTTCTGACTGATCGCATCTGAGATAAGGTCCTCCATCTTCACCTTGCGCAGTACAAAAAACAATGTGGGATCCTCGTCAAGCCGAGCTCCTACCCCATATAGCACTGCCGCCACGTGTTTGCACATATAAGCCCCGTCAGGGCAACTACATTGAAACCTGATTTCCTTGGAGGCTGGAAACAAGCCCTGGCCCTTAGTGGTGAACACTTCTGAAAGCGTCTTAGGAAACTTACCCACAATCAGTTCCTGCAAGGAATCAATCTTCCCTGCACAGCTTTTTGTAATCCCTTGCCAGACAGCGTCGGACAGCGGTAGAATGCTAATTGTCACTTGATAAGGTTTCGAAGCGCTCCCCTGAACAAGGGCCTTGATTTCTCCCTGGGTAATTTTCAGATCCAGCACCGCTCCATGACGCACATAACTTCGGCCTCGCCCGATTCGGTTGGCAAAGTCTGAATAGCTCTCCAGATTGTCATTCCAGGCCTTACCCCACCAGGTTTTGGTAAGTTTTGTTCCTTCAATAATCACCGGACAGATATCAGGATTTTTCTTCCTTAGTTTCTCGACACTTTTTTGGGCCTTACGTCTTTTTTCTGCCACCGAAACGTAGGCCGGAAATTCACTGTAATATGCCATACATTATCCCTCGCCAACTTTATTTAGAGAGTGTAAACAAATCCATAAGCTGTCGGTTATCCAGCTCAGTAATCCAGCTTTCCTGACTTTCTGGCATAATATCTTGCTGTAGTTTAGTTTTATCTTCAATCATCAGGTCAATCTTTTCTTCGATAGTTCCCTTGGTAATAAACTTATGCACAATTACATTCTTTTTCTGACCAATCCTAAAGGCCCGATCTGTCGCCTGATTTTCAACCGCCGGATTCCACCACCTGTCAAAATGGATCACATGATTGGCAGAGGTTAGGTTAAGGCCGACACCACCGGCTTTAATGGAGAGGACCATAAAGGGTACATACTCGGAACCCTGGAATTTAGCGACCAGATCCTTACGTTTGGCCACGGACGTCCCGCCATGTAAAACAAGTCCTGGATGCAGAAAGATCGTCTCCAGAAACCGATTCAGTGGCTCGGTAATCTCCTTAAACTGAGTAAATATAAGTACCCGTTCCCGCTTCTCCAGAATCGTTTCACAGATCTCACGCAGCCTGGCATATTTGCCGCTTTCATTCTCAAGGTATTCATTTTGACCCATAAATTGATCGGGGTGATTACAAATCTGTTTGAGCTTGATCAACGAAGAAAGGACGAGCCCTTGGCGTTCGATTCCCTGTTCAGTCGCTTCAAGCTTAGCCATAAGATCCTTGACAATCTTATTATAAAGGACCACTTGTTTTTTGGTAAGGGTAGCATAGGTTTTCATTTCGATTTTGTCTGGCAAATCCGAAATAACTGTTTTGTCGGTTTTTAATCGTCTAAGCATAAAAGGGGAGACAACCCGTTTCAAGCGGGCATACCCTTCTGGAGTATCCTGGAGCTTCTTTGTGAAATTGGTAAACTCTTTGGCACTGCCCAGCAAGCCTTTATTCAAAAAATCAAATAGGGACCATAAATCAGACAAACGATTTTCGATGGGTGTCCCCGTCATGGCCAGTTTATAGGAGGCCTTTAATTGCTTCACACCCTTTGTTTGCTTGGTGCCTGGATTCTTAATAGCTTGGGCTTCATCTAAAATTAAGGAATCCCACGTAATCGTTTTTAACCAATCGTGTTTTGCGAGCATGCCATAAGTTGTAATATAGAGGTCATAATCTTTCGTCAAAACGTCGGCTCTCATCTGCAGGCCCTTATTTTCCGAAGGGTGAAGGACACAATAGGTCAAGGACGGTGCAAACTTTGTGATTTCACTGATCCAGTTCCCAATCAGTGAAGCAGGGACAATCAGTAACGCTTTTTCCTGAGCTTGACTTCTTATATTATTCAGAAGCGCTATAACCTGAACAGTTTTCCCCAAGCCCATATCATCCGCAAGGCACGCCCCGAGTCCGAGAGTTTTCATATAATGAAGCCAGTTCAAACCCCTTTCTTGGTAGGTACGCAAATTAGCCTGAAACGCTTCGCCACTGGCCACCGTTTCAATCACATCCGGATTCGTAAGCTTATTAAGCACCGATTTGAGCCATTCTCCATTGCTTACCTCAAGTTCACAAGCTTCTTCCGAAAGATTCAAGACTTTTTGAGCCGTCAGTTGGAAGCGCATGGCCTCTATCATACTGAGATCCATCTGGTCCATGAGTTTTTGGGCTTCTTCATAGGCCTTCAACGTTTCCTGCAAGCGTTCGTGATTAACTTCCACCCATTTTCCTTTAATTAAAACAAGGCCTTCCGCCTCCGCAAGTAACCGCTTCAACTCGTTAGCCTTCATGGATTCTCCGCCGAGAAACAGCTCTGCTTTGAAATCCACAAGTGCTTTAAGGTTCAGGCGAGAAGGAGCCTTTTCCCCCACGCTGACTGACATTTTCAATGAAGCGGACTTATTCTTCCACCAATTAGGCATCCGGCATAAAATACCGGCTTCCTCATAAAGCGGTATCTCTCTGAGAAATGTATAGGCTTCCTCCGCAGTTAGGCTGAGCGGATAAAAGAGTTCTCCCGAGTCCACAAGTTCTGAGATAAAGGCACTGTTCTCAGAGGCCTTATGCACGGTTACAAGAAGTTCCAGCAGCTTTCTACTATTTTCCCCATAGTCTTGGAGCGCATTTTTAAGGGGCAGGTGTTTCGCTTTGCCCTGCAACGAAACATCCGCAGTATAGGTAGCCAAAAAAGCAAACGGGTATTCCTCTTTCTTGCTCTCCACAAGATGAAAGAAAACACGTCCCACTAAATGCACATTCGGATTGAAGGCTGCAAAAAATGCTTCGACACTGCCCTTGTAGGACTTGATCATTTTAGCAAACGTTTGATTCAGCGTTTCCCAGGCCTTTTTTAGCCAAACGTCCGTTAAGTATTCAGCCCCTTTTAAATAAGGCGCTTGCTGCAAGAGCTGCTCTACTTCATAGTCATCTATTTCCAGCATTACGTTTTCACGTAATACTTCAAGATCTGGATTCATGGCTAACTTCTTCACAAATGTAGCGGCTATCAATCTGAGATAGCGAAGAGATCCTGACGTGACGACCGTTTTCTCCGAGAAACCAAGCACTAAAAAGGCTTCATAAGCATTCTCACGATAGTGTCTGTAGACTTCTTCCTGATAAGCGAATTGGGTGGACTCCAGTGTTTCTTCAGTCAGCTGCCAGTCAAGTTCGAAGATACCCTCCGCATGGATTAACGCAATTAGTTCTTTATATGTATTCGTTATAGATTTATCATTGCTTGTAACCACTAATTCAATCCTTTCAGTTGTAACTTCCTTGAATATTATACCATTAGACAAATGTATTGAAAATAAATAGCCCCCTATGAACACCAACAACTGGTCTTAGACTAACCGACCAACAAAGACCGATCAAATGATGATCGGTCTTTGTTATGAGCTGGGCTGAATAGTGAACTCGTTCAACATGACCTTTGACGAACTACAAAAAACCATTGACGTGCATGAACAAGAATGAATATGACACCAGAAAATAACGGAAGCTGCAGAAAATCCTAAGGACTTGACAATGACGTCAAAAAGCGTATTATTGTATTAAGCGGTTAATACAATAATACAAGGGGTGATGGAAATGCCATGGGAATTAAAATCTGACAGACCTATTTACACTCAGCTGATTGAACATATTGAGCTGATGATTTTTTCCGGCGTTTATCCACTAGGCTCCAAACTGCCTTCGGTACGGGATATGGCTCAAGATGCTGCAGTAAATCCAAATACCATGCAGAGGGCTCTAGTGAAATTGGAGGAAGATGGCCTCATTATTACACACCGCACAAGCGGTCGGTCGATTACGGAGGATGCAAAAATGGTTGATATGGCAAAAACTAAATTGGCTCAGGAGCAAATTTCTGAGTTCCTGGGAAAAATGCAGTTAATGGGCTTTGAACAAACGGAGATCTTAACCATTATTGATGCCATGGTAAAGGAGATGAAGAAATGAGCACTATTATTTTAGAATGCGACGGTTTGATTAAAAAATTTGGAAGTAAAGTAGCAGTAGCTGGCGTTAATCTAAAAATAGAGCGCGGGCAAATCGTAGGGCTTCTGGGACCGAACGGCAGTGGAAAAAGTACCCTCCTCAAGCTTGCCAATGAACTCTTAACCCCCTCTAGTGGAACTATTCTCATTGGAGGTGCGAAGCCAGGCGTTGAAACCAAGAAAATCGTATCCTACCTCCCGGAAAAGACGTATTTGAATGATTGGATGCGCGTCCACCAAATCATTGAGTTCTTCTCCGATTTTTATGAGGATTTTAAACCCGAAAAAGCTTACGATATGCTTAAAAGCCTCAATATCAATCCGCAGGACAGACTGAAAACCATGTCTAAAGGAACAAAGGAAAAAGTTCAATTAATTCTGGTCATGAGCCGTGAAGCGGAACTTTATCTTCTGGATGAACCGATCGGCGGAGTGGATCCAGCAGCAAGGGATTATATTCTTAAAACGATTCTTAGCAATTACAATGAAAAGGCCACGGTGATCATTTCGACCCACCTCATTTCAGATATCGAGAATATCTTGGATTATGTGGTCTTTATCAATCAAGGTCAAGTCGTTATGACCTCGTCAGTCGATGATATCCGGGATGAAAAAGGTAAATCTGTCGATGCTTTATTTAGGGAGGTGTTCAAATGTTAAGCAAGCTTTTCAAGTATGAAATAAAAGCCACTGGAAGAATATTTCTACCGCTACTCCTCGCTTTGTTGCTCTTCGCAGTAATCAATAGATTCACTATTGGTCCAGAGAAATTTGATACTCCTGCCATGATTAGCATGGCCATCTATATCATTATTATGGTGGGAATGTTCGTTATGACCTTTATTATGATGATTCAACGCTTTCATAAAAATTTACTCTGCGATGAAGGCTATTTGATGCATACCCTGCCTGTCGAGCCTTGGAAACACATTGTCAGTAAACTTTTCGTGTCTATGTTGTGGATGGTGATCAGTGGAATTGCCGCCTTGATTTCAATCCTGATTATCGCTCTAAAAAAAGGAGACCTGACAAAATTCACTGAGGCTTTGGCAACTTTCTATCACCAAGCGTTTGAACTATTGGGTGCCTCGGTATACCTTCTGTCGTTTGAGATTATTATAGTCCTCTTAATAACCTTAGCTTCAGTCATTTTGATCATTTATGCCTCGATAGCTATCGGGCACCTGTTTAACCAGCATAAAATGTTGGCTTCTTTTGGAGCCTTTATTGCCCTCAGTGTTTTTTCTGAAATCTTTTTGAAGCTCTTCAATTTGATCCCTGGAACCGCCCATTCCTCCAATATCCATATCTCTTCTGTCCATGATTTGATTAGCATGCAGCCGGCAATTCAACTGATGATTGCTTCTGGAATTATTTTTACCGGCCTTGTCTGCGCAGCTTACTTCGCTGTAACCAATTTCATTATGAGCAAACGGTTGAATCTGGAGTGAAATTGAAGTAGAAGTTCATCGCATGCTTCACAGCAAACAGGATTTCTCCCGAATCCTTTAAAATTGAGCCAGATAAATTAGTTCCTTTTGTGATATGAACAAACTCCTAACCTAACTATCACTTTAGCAATAATTACAAGGGCAATCCAATACTGGATTGCCCTGTAATCGCTGGTGACTATGCTTCAACCGATTTTGTCTTCAACGGAAGAGCACGCTTAAAAAAGCTATTTAATTTCTTAAAAAAGGAGTAAAAAATCCTATGTTTGTTACAGTAACTTCAGAATGTATCGAGTGTGGTGCCTGTGAAGCGATTTGCCCTCAAGTATTCAGGATGAATAGCTACGGGATTGCCGAAGCTTACTCAAATCCGGTTCCTCAAGATGCCGAAGAATCGACCAAAGTAGCGGCAAAAAGTTGCCCAGTAGCAGCAATTATTTTGGAATGATAATCACTATTTTTGTTCAATTTCGGTAACACATTCGCCTTTAATCTTTTCAACCAGAAATTGCAGGGCATCAATAACATGTGGTCTGATGTCGCCGCCTATTAGCACATACATTATGTCGTCGCCAAGTTCCAGTTGTCCTTCATTAAGCCAAACCCTGATGTAGAAAATACCATCCATTTTATAGGTTTCAGCAATCGCCATATCAACCTTTGCTGCATCATAAGCAAATTCCATTCCCGTTACCATCGAACCGTCATCAATTCCTTGGCGTACCTTGGCTTTAGGCGTTTGGCGCACAACACCATTATGAACTAAAAACATCCCTTCCTGTAAAGCCGCCGGATCAGTTTTTGCTTCTTTGAGCCATTCATCTATTGATGGTGATAGCTTTTTCATTATTTCACCTCTCTCAAAGCACTTATAATATTAGTATATCACTAGAGACCAACTTTCACATATCATACCGATCAGGAAACCCATCATCAATTCTTTCATCTAAAGATACCTCTTTTCTTTATTGGGAAACAATTTAAAGCCAGAATATTGAAAAGTCGCCCCACAGCAAGGGCGACTTTTCGTCTTTTTCATGTTCTTTTTTCTTTATCTAAGGATGTTCTATGCTCTTATAATACTCTAAAGTTATTGATATTTAATTAACAATATGTTAAGAAATTATTTAGAATTGGATATCCGAGCTAGATCGAAATCTATTTAATTCCAGTTATGATATCAATGTCTAGTATTCCCCTTCTTAGGAATCCTACTTTCACATGGAACCCCGACCTGACATTTTCCACAACCATACCTTGGTTTGTATTTCTCTGCTGTTTTGTTGATGAATTCGTAACATAGTTGATGATTTTTCCCCTTATCCAAGGATATCGCATTGACTGGACAATTGTTTATACACGCTCCACACATAGAACAGTTACCATAAATGTTATCATAACTCCGATTATCGGCTGACAACTCCAACTCAGTAATAATGCTGCCGAATCTACCAGCAATCCCTTTTTCTGTGATGAAACCTTTAGAAAGTCCGAAAGTTCCAAGTCCACATATGTAGGCAACATGTCTTTCAGACCAATTGCTTGTGAATAATATGTCGTTTCCGCACTTATTATTAGTGGCATTGTCATCTAGTGTCTTGGACCAGAACCTTTCGTCTAACGACGGCGCAAGGCTTTTGTATCCAGCCTGTATCAATTCTTCACTTAAGTAATGGCAAAGCTTTACAACAAGAGCTTGCCCTTCTATTCGTCCATGCAACCATTCTTCTGAAGGCCATTCCATATCTCTTCTGTTACCTTTTTTTACTGCCTCGGTAAAGGGTAGAAAAAAGGAGATAACCGTTTTAGGCTCAGGTAACCAAGCTTGGGGAAGCATAAAATGTTCTCCGATAACTAAGGGGTCCTTTAATACTTTGAAAGTTTGATCATCTGCGTCGGCAAAAGCAAAGATTGGGGTTTCAAATATCTTCAAACCAACCACAGTTTCTGAAAGCGCTATTTCCTTAGGTATAAGATTATGCTTGGAGCTTTCCACAAAACGCGTCGCCTTTTTAACAAGGTCCTTCTTATCCATAATTTGCCCCCCTTATCGAATTATTTTATATATTCGAGAAAGTTATTAGTTTTCCTGTTTAAATATTCGAGGCTAAAGTGAACTAGTTCAACTAAAGTTGAACATCGAGTCTTCGGTGGGGGACTCTACCCCCACCGAAGCAGAATTAGGTGTACCACTCCCACTTGTAGAAGTGGGAGTCTTACGATTTGGATTAATAATTGCACAATGGGAAATCCACATATATGACTTCTTACTGACCATTTTCTTTGTTAACTATTTCCTTCACCTGCTGTTTCGCGACTGGCGACAATGCATCCTCCAGGTAATTACGACGATCTATTCCCTTTAGTTCCTGATATTCCTGCTTAATTCTTTCGTTAGCTCCGTCGATCTCAACCTTCAGTTCTCTAGCGGATAACAAGGCACATCCTGCCCCCCTGATAATGATCTGCTGTAAGCCGTCTGACGTTGCAACTGTAATATTGTATTGTTTCTGATTATCATGGGCAAATCTTTCAATATACTGGTCCGCCGTTTGTGCCTCCCTGGTATATACCAGATGGATATTATAATAGTCGATTACTTCCTCAAAATGCCTCTGAACACGGTAAGCATCAAACACAACGATAATCTGACATTTTCGAATCCCCTGATAATTACTTAAAGTATCCAGCAATTTCATTCTGGCACCATCTAGATTGTCATCTGCAAGCTCTTTCAGTTCAGGCCAGTCATAGATAATATTATACCCGTCCACAAGGAGATACTCTTCTTTGCTTTCCTTTTCTCTGCTAACATAGGTAACCGGTTCATAATGACTTTCGAGGGCTGTTTTGCGTCTTTTCCAGGCCGACTTCTTCCCTTGGTTCGCATAGAAGGTGTTCTTGATAATTTGGTCAATCTCATCTAAACTGATCCACCGCTCTTCGGTGTATGAACCCTGGTTTGGGGCTGTTTCTCCCGACGAGCCTTTATTCTGAAGATAGCTTTCAACCTGCATGTGGTCCTTTACTGCATCCCAATCCACCAAAAAGCCTACACCATGGGCACAAAATACAGAACCTGTTGGATTTTCTAAGTCTCTTTCCGAATCATATCCGAACCTTTCCATGACCTCTAATCCATTCAGGCATGGTTCGTACCCTTTCAGGCTGCTAAATAGCCTGCCAAGTCCTTTGGTATAGGCGACTACCTCTTGCTGATAATTTCTCATGGTGACAACAGGGGCGCTCCCCACAAGCACCGCCATCTCACCATTTGTTTGTGATATTTCGCAGGTGCCATGCATTTTCTCAATGTCATTCATAGCTCTGCCTACCATTTTTACAGGCAGTTCCAGCTCAAAAGCATAAACCGGCTCCAGCAATATGGATTCTGCCTCCTTTAAACCCTGGCGCACTGCACGGTAGGTAGCCTCTCTGAAGTCACCTCCTTCGGTATGCTTATTGTGTGCTCGACCGGAGACTAAAGTGATTTTCAGATCTGTAATCCCTGACCCAGTTAGAACTCCTTTATGGGTTTTTTCTTCCAGGTGGGATAAAACAAGTCTTTGCCAGCTTTTACTTAAGATATCCTCACTGCATTCTGCCCCAAACTGCAGACCACTTCCCGACTCACCCGGCGTGAGTAACAGGTGAACCTCTGCATAATGCCGCAAGGGTTCAAAGTGCCCTACCCCTTCTACTACATTAGCAATAGTCTCTTTATAGACAATCCTTCCTGCATCGAAGGCCACTTTAACACCAAAACGACTTTTTATAAGGCTCTCCAGAATCTCAATTTGCACCTCTCCCATAATCTGTGCCTGAATTTCCTGCAGTTGCTCATCCCAGACAATATGAAGTTCCGGCTCTTCTTCTTCAATCTGGCGTAACTTAGGAAGCATCACTCTTGGGTCACAGCCTTCCGGCAGAATAATCTGATAGGACAACACGGACTCCAAGACTGGTTTATCTGATGCTTCCTCTATCCCTAGGCCTTCTCCCGGTCTGGTTTGGCCAAGTCCGGTCACTGAGCATACAGAACCTGCCTCAATCTCATTCACTGCCTCGAATTTCTGTCCGGAATAGATACGAATTTGATTAACTTTCTCTTTCCAGATGCTATTTGTTAAGACATCTTTCACCTTGAGTCTTCCACCTGTAAGCTTCATGTAGGTAAGGCGGTTCCCTTGCTCGTCTCTTGCTATTTTGAATATTTTAGCCCCGAATTCATAAGGGTAGGAAGGTATCAGAGCATACTTCACAATGCCCTGCATAAATTGCTCAACGCCCTCTAGTTTTAAAGCAGAACCAAAAAAGCACGGAAAAACTTTGCGCTCCGTGACAGCTCTTTTAATCTGCGAAGTTTCAATATCTCCCGTTGCCAGAAAGGTTTCCAGCATTATTTCTTCACACATGGCCAGTTGATCATAGAAATATTCCGTCTCAACTTGTCCAAATTCAATACACCCAGCATCCAGCTGCTTTTTTAATTCTTTCATTAACTTGTCCTTATCCGTTCCATTCTGATCCATCTTATTGACGAATAAAAAAACCGGTATCCGATACGTGTGCAGGAGCCGCCATAATGTTTTGGTATGCCCCTGCACCCCGTCCGCACCGCTGATCACTAAAATGGCATAATCCAGCACCTGAAGTGTTCTTTCCATTTCAGCCGAAAAATCCACGTGTCCTGGGGTATCTAGTAAGGTAATCTGTGTCTCACCTATTTCAAACATGGCCTGCTTGGAGAAAATGGTGATTCCTCTTGCTCTTTCTAGCTCATAGGTATCTAAATAAGCGTCCTTATTGTCCACCCTTCCCAATCTGCCAATTTTACCGCTCAGATAAAGCAGACCCTCTGATAATGTCGTCTTGCCTGCATCCACATGTGCTAATATTCCAATGACTAATTTTTTCATAGTTTATTTCAAATCCTTCTGTTTGGCTGTTGCAAAACGCAACCTTTGATTACAGTCTTTATGTAAAAGGTAACCATGACAGTCTAAAAAACATCACTGTCAAAGGAACAATCTTTATTGATCTAAAGAACGACGAAACAATAAGCCTCCATAATGTTCAAGCCTCACAAATAGTCGTGCTATCCGGAACAGAAAATGGAATCCAATTCGATAACGTAAAAGCGGATATTCTTCGATGGTAATTCCAAACTAATGATTTCACCTGTAGGAAAGTGAACTCGTTCAGCTAAATCTGAACCTCGAGTCTTCGGTGGGGGACTCTACATTCTCACGATAGTGTCTGTTGACCAATAAAGACCGATCAAATGATGATCGGTCTTTGTTATGAGATAAGCACTCACTCATCCAAATCGTGAGACTCCCACTTCTACAAGAGTGGGAGTGGTACACCTTATTCTGCTTAGGTGGGGGTAGAGTCCGACTTCGCCGCTAAGAGTTCCTTTTGGGCGTGCGGCTTCGGCGAAACCCTCCACTGGAGGCTTTCGTCACCTAAGACTCGATGTTCAACTTTAGTTGAACGAGTTCACTTAAATAACTCTTCAAGATTAATACTAAATCCCTTCAAAACCTCTGAATGGGCTATCCCTGTTTCCTTCAATACCTCTACCTGGTGATACTGAGCTTCCTCATTTAACACGTAGATTTGTACAGTATCCAAAAGAGGATTAACAATCCAATATTCTTTAACCCCATATTGCATATATAAATTGAGTTTCTTAACTAGATCATGCGCTTGATTCGAAGGAGATATAATTTCAATAATAATTTCAGGTGAGCCAACATATTTATTTTCGCCAAGTTTCGTCTTATCACAGATAACTGATAAATCTGGAATGACCACCTTGGTTTTTTCAGTCTGATCTCTTTGGTCATCAGCCGTCCCAAGCTCAATGTCAAAGGGTGCCGGGAAAACTTCGCATTCTTTTCCTTCAAGGAAATTGAATAACTTGGCATGTAGTCTACTGGAAATCCGCTGATGCTTCGTCGAAGGAGATGGAGTCATATACACAATCCCATCAATGTATTCTAATCTACTCTCGGAATTTTCCCTGAGTTTATTATATTCAGCGATGGTAATGACTTGAGGTTCAGTTAAGCTCACCATAACACCCCCAATCTGCAAAGATTGATGTTTTTCCATATTATAACACAATCACCCTAGACATTCTATTGACTTGCAAATTCATAAGCCTTTTGTTACTGCTCTAGCTTGGTAATACTCTAATATCCTTGGATTCTAATGCTGAGCCATAATGACCCTGAGTTTTACAGTTTAATGAAGGCAAGAAGCCCCTAGTTGTAGAAACTACGGGCTTCTTCGCGCTTTGATCAAATATAAATTTTGTTATGCTACAGTGATATTCTTCAGGAATTTGTTGAACACT
>Ga0209347_1003733_pt1 | contig 17133 bp, 18 predicted proteins | sample AutmiccommuBRH23_FD_187382 | JGI IMG/M metagenome (GOLD analysis project Ga0209347, IMG submission 187382) | Deep subsurface microbial communities from Mt. Terri, Switzerland - Autotrophic microbial communities BRH/23 (SPAdes) (version 2) | ecosystem: Environmental > Aquatic > Deep subsurface >...
GTCTTTCACGCAATAAATTCGGGTCCGATTGGCAGTAGCCCTGTCGTGGAGTAGTACGATGACTGATAAATACAACAATGCCTTCAATCGGCGTGCATTCCTTGCCGGAAGCGCTGCGGTTCTGGCGGCACCGGCCTTCGCCCAGAATGTGAACGGAGCCGATACTGTCGAGGTTGAACGCGACCTGTCGCAGGTTGTGCGGCGCAACGCCTCCAGCTTCCGCACGCTGGATTGGCGGCCCTATTTCTCGGATCTGCGCAATGGCGCGGTCCTTGTGGATATCGATTCGCGCGCCTTGCACTACTGGTCTGCGGACGGCTCGACCTACAAGCTTTACCCGTCCAGCGTTCCTCTTTCCGAGGACCTGACGCGTCGCGGGCGCACGTCGGTGATTCGCAAGGTTGAGGGTCCAAGTTGGGCCCCCACGCCCTCGATGAAGGAGCGCAATCCCGAATGGCCGGACTTCGTGCCCCCGGGGCCGGACAACCCGCTTGGCACTCATGCCCTGTATCTGAGCTGGACCTATTATCGGATCCACGGGACTCATGACACGCGCAAAATCGGGCGGCGATCCTCCAACGGATGCATCGGTTTGTACAACGAACATATCGCTGAACTGTATGCAATGACGCAGGTCGGCACGCAGGTGTTGCTAATTTGACGACATTCTCTCGCTGGTGGGAAAAACGCTTGCGAGTGGATTTGCATTTGCTTCGGATTACTGCTTTAGACAATAATACGAGGTACGTCTTGGGCGCTTGGCGTGTACTGGTGACACGCCGGCCGAATATCTGGAGGTTAATATGAAGAAACTCGTTCTCGCAGCTGCCGTGACTGCTGCCGCTTCGACCGCTTACGCTGGCAACCTGGCTGAGCCCGTCATCGAAGCACCTGTTGTTGTTGAAGAAACCGCTGGTTCGTCCGGTGGCGGCGTTCTGATTCCCCTGCTGATCCTGGCAGTGGTTGCAGCAGCTGTCGCAAGCTGATCTGACCAACGTGTAATAGAAAAAGGCGGTGATGTTTCACCGCCTTTTTTTATGTCTGCGATTGTCTCATGCACCGAGACAGTCACGAAGAGAGGCTGTCAGTCCAGCCACCCCTTGAGGTTGTCCTCGATGACCGCACTGAGCGCCGCGATATGCGCATCGTCATCGTTCAGGCAGGGAATATAGGTGAAATGGTCACCACCCGCCTCTTCAAAGCTTTCCTTGATCTCTTCGTTGATCTCTTCCAGCGTTTCGATGCAGTCGGCTGAAAAGGCTGGCGCGATGACCGCGATGCGCTTCTTGCCCTCTTCCTTGGCCAGACGCGCCACTTCTTCGACCGTATAGGGTTTCAGCCATTCTTCAGGGCCGAAACGCGACTGAAAGGTCGTCACGATCTGCGTCTTGTCCCATCCCAGCCGCTCCATCAAAAGGCGCGTCGTTTTCTGACACTGGCAATGATAGGGGTCACCTTCCAGCAGGTAGCGCTTGGGCACCCCGTGGTAAGAGCAGACCAGAACCTCGGGTTTGTGTTCTTCGGCGGCATAGGCCCGTTCGACCGACTGCGCGAGCGCCTCGATATACAACGGATGCTCGTAATAGGGATCGACGACACGGGCCGTCGGCTGCCACTTCTCCTCCATCAGGGAGCGGAAGAACTGATCGTTCGCGGTGGCGGACGTTGCCCCGGCATAATGCGGATAAAGCGGGAAAAACAGGATCTTGCGGCAACCGGCATCCACCATCGCGCGCACCTTCGACTTGGTGGACGGATTGCCGTATCGCATGCAGAAATCCACAACGACCTGATCGCCATAACGCGCCTTCATCGTCTCGGTGATCTTGGCGGTCTGATCCTTGGTGATCGTCATCAAGGGGCTTTCACCCTTGTCGTGGTTCCAGATCGATTGATAGTTCTTGCCGCTGCTGAAGGGCCGCTTGCTGAGAATGATCAGCTGCAACAGTGGCTGCCAGAGCCACGGGCTGTAGTCGATCACCCGGCGGTCCGACAGGAACTCGTTCAGATAGCGGCGCATCGACCAGTAGTCGTAATTGTCCGGCGTTCCAAGGTTGGCCAGCAGGATACCCACTTTACCCATCGCAACGCGGGGATGGTCGAGCTGCGACATGGGTGGTCTTACGGCGTTCGCATCAGTCGTTTCGGTCGCGGTGGCATCCAGCATCTGGGCCCTCGTTCATAGTGTTTTTTGAATGGGTCAGCACGGGACATAAAGGTTCTGAACGGATCGTCAATCTTGCAGCTTCGATTCGACGCTTCCCAGAACATCTGCAAGCCGTGTCTGTGCAGATCCTGGGCGCAGTGGTTGGGGTTGGCTGGCATCAGGTGCCCAGCCACTGAGAAAGATCATTTCGAAGGTCGCAGGGATACGACCATCGGCATCGGCATGCTGGGCGGCATAGATCCGCGCCGCTTCATGCAGGACACCGCGACCTGTGGGGCGGCGCAAGCGTGCGTGCAGGGCATTGCCCTCGCCCATCGCGCGCAGATCGCGCATCAGAGCGAAGGCATCGCTATAGCTCGCCGTCAGGCTGATGCTGTCGGCAACAGGTAAAGCAAGGCCCGCACGCTGCAATAGACCGCCCAGATCCCGGATTTCGCCCATCGGCAGGACACGCGGCGACAGGCCGCCATTCACACGCACTTCGGCTTCGGCGAGGGCGCTGCGCAACTCGTGCAGGGTCTGCCCGCCAAACAGCGACACAAGACACAATCCATCAGGTCGCAAAGCCCGGCGCGCCTGAATAAGCTGACCCACCGGATCGCTGGACCAGTGCAATGCCAGCGAATGGATCACAAGATCATGGGCACCTTCCTCAAGCTCCAGAACCTCGTTATCCGCGACAATTTGCGCATCCGGCAGAACGGATTTCCAAAGCTGCGGAAATCCGGTCACCACGGCAGGCTTCGTAAATGACCTGTTAACCAGTTCCAGACGATCCTTGACCTCGAGGGCAGCTTCTTCCTGCAAGAACAATGCAGGTGCCCGCGCCGCGCGGGCACGGTTGCGGATCAGGGCTGCGCGGTCGGTCAACTTGGGAGTCTGGGTCATGGGCGGCATATAAGCGGATGGTGGCGAAGTTTCAAACGGCACTGCGCCTTGTCTATCCGCCGCGCTGCCTGTGCTGTGGCGGGCTTGTGGAGACCGAGTTCGGCCTCTGCGCCACATGCTGGCGTGACGCGGCTTTCATCACCGGGCTGGTCTGCGATCTCTGCGGCACGCCGCTGCCCTGTGAGGCGCATCCGACCGATGTCGTGCATTGCGACGATTGCATGACCATCGCACGCCCTTGGTCGCGCGGAAGGGCTGCGTTCCTTTACCGCGATACGGCGCGCAAACTGGTGCTGTCTCTGAAACATGGGGACCGGCTTGATATTGCAAAGCCCGTGGCCGCATGGATGGCAAAAGCGGCGCGGCCCATTCTTTTGCCTGACAAGCTGGTCGCGCCAGTACCGCTGCACTGGATGCGGCTTCTCAAGCGACGCTACAACCAGTCTGCACTGCTGTCGGATTCTGTGGCGCGTGCAACAGGTTTGTCCCATTGCCCCGATCTTTTGACACGCATTCGCCGGACACCATCGCTGGACGGGGCCAGCCGGGACACCCGCTTTGCCACCCTGAATGCAGCAATCAGCGTCACACCCGCGCGCAGACACCGGCTCATCGGTCGCAAGGTCCTGATTGTGGATGATGTCATGACATCGGGTGCGACTCTGGCCGCCTGTGCGGAGGCGTGTCTGGCTTCCGGAGCCGCGCAAGTTTTCGTGCTTACACTGGCGCGCGTTGCAAAGGACGCTTAAATCACGGACAAGTTGGACGTGATCAAAGGACAATCAAAAAGATGCAATCCGTTGAAATCTACACCTCGCCGCTGTGTGGCTATTGCCACGCGGCCAAACGCCTGCTGACCCAGAAAGGTGTAAGCTTTTCCGAGATTGACGTTCTGGCCCAGCCTGATCGCAAACCCGAGATGATCCAGCGCGCCAATGGCGGGCGCACCGTGCCGCAGATCTTTATCGGCACCACCCATGTGGGCGGCTGTGATGATCTTTTTGCGCTGGAAAGCGCGGGCAAGCTTGACGCGCTGCTCAAAGGATAACACCCGATGAAGGCTGCCTTGCTGCAACTGACGTCAAGCGACGATCCGGCCGAGAACCTCGGGATCGTGCAGAAGATGATGCGGCAGGCGGCAGAACAGGGCGCAGGGTTCGTGCTGACCCCTGAAGTGACGAACTGCGTCTCGTCCGATCGCGCGCATCAGGCACGCGTGCTTTCCACGCAAGATGATGACCCAACCTTGGCCGGTTTGCGTGACGAGGCGGCACGCTTGGGCCTGTGGCTGTTGATCGGGTCTCTTGCGCTCAAAACCACAGATGCGGACGGGCGATTTGCCAACCGTTCGTTTCTGATTGGCCCGGATGGGACCATCCGGGCATGGTATGACAAGATCCATATGTTCGATGTGCAGGTGTCCGAGACCGAGACCTATCGCGAATCCGCAGGCTTTCGCCCCGGTGAACGCGCGGTGTTGGCGGATGCCGGGTTCGCCCGGATCGGTATGACCGTCTGCTATGATGTCCGCTTCCCTCACCTGCATCGCGGGCTGGCGCAGGCCGGGGCACAGATCCTGACGGTGCCAGCCGCCTTTTCGCCGGTGACAGGTGCCGCCCATTGGGAGCCGCTGCTGCGCGCCCGCGCGATCGAGACAGGCTGCTATGTCCTGGCCCCCGCGCAGACGGGGCAGCATCCCTCCGCAACTGGCGGGACTCGCCGCACCTATGGGCACAGTATGGCGATTTCGCCCTGGGGCGAAGTTCTGATTGATGCGGGAACGGAACCCGGCATCACATTTGTTGATCTGGACATGGACACCGTGGCACAAGCACGGGCGCGCGTTCCTGCGCTGATGCATGACCGAAAGTTCACTCCGCCAGATGTCTGACAGCAGCAATTCCCTTGCCGTAGCCCTGTTCAGCGAGATCCTGACCGCAGATCAACTGGTCCGGAATCGTCTGTCCAAGGTATTGCCCAAAGGGATGGAGATTTCGCATTTCTCGGTGCTGAACCATCTGGCCCGTTACGGTGCAGAAAGGACGCCCGCTCAATTGGCGAAAAGTTTTCACGTCACGCGCGGTGCCATGACCAATACATTGGGCAAGCTGGAATGGGCCGGATATGTCCATATCCGCCCCGATTGGGATGACGCGCGCCGCAAGATGGTGGCGATCAGCCCGGCCGGACGACGCGCGCGGGATGCGGCACTGGATGCGATTTCACCCATGATTGCCGAGCTGATTTCGGAGCTGGGTGACGAAAAGGTCCGCGCCGCCATTCCGATCCTGCGCGAATTAAGGCTCAAACTGGAAGAAGACTGAACCTGCCTTTCATCGTTCCCCAAATACTCATGCTCAGGCCGGTTTCAGGCTGGCCGTGACGTAGTTCACGCTGAGATCGCGCTCGGACAGAGACCATGTCCACAGGATCGGGTTGAAGACGAAGCCCTTGCGATCCACCGGATCCAGACCCGCGTTCCGCAGCAGATCGAACAGTTCATCCGGCGTGATGAACTTGTTCCACTCATGCGTGCCCTTGGGCAGCCAGCGCATCACGTATTCCGCCCCGACAATCGCCATGGCGAAACTTTTCGGGTTGCGGTTGATGGTCGAGCAGATGTGCAGACCACCGGGTTTGAGCAATTCCCGGCAGGCAGTCAGATAGGCCAGCGGATCGGCGACATGCTCGACCACTTCCATGTTCAGCACCACGTCGAACTGTTCGCCGGCGGCAGCCAGATCTTCGGCCGTCGTGTGACGATAGTCGATGGTCAGGCCGGATTGTTCCGCATGCACCTGCGCCACCGGGATGTTGCGCGGCGCGGCATCCGCGCCCACCACATCGGCGCCAAGTCGCGCCATCGGTTCCGACAAAAGCCCTCCACCGCAGCCGATATCCAGAATTCTGAGTCCGCTGAAAGGCGCCGGTCCATTCAGATCGCGCCCGAACTCGCCCGCGATCTGCCGGGTAATATAGTCAAGACGGCATGGGTTCAGCATGTGCAACGGCTTGAACTTGCCCTTCGGATCCCACCATTCAGCGGCCATTGCCTCGAACTTGGCGACTTCCGCAGGATCAACTGTGGTCTGACCGGCTTGCATTCTGCTCTCCATGTGCTCTTTTACCTCCATCCGGTATATAGGATCGTCATGGACAAATACTTGGGCCAAAAAAGCGCAGTCCACTATCTGCACCCGCCGGTCGATCCTTTCGACCAGCGGATGATCGACGTGGGCGATGGCCATACCGTCTATATGGAGCAGTCTGGCAATCCTCAAGGAATGCCGGTCGTTGTTCTGCATGGCGGGCCGGGTGGCGGATGCAGCCCGGCGATGCGGCGGTATTTCGATCCCAAGGTGTTCCGGGTAATCCTGTTTGACCAACGCGGCTGTGGGCGCTCGCGTCCTCATGCCTCGGTCAAGGACAACACCACATGGCATCTGGTCCGCGATATCGAGCGGATCAGAAGCGATCTGGACATCGACCAATGGACGGTTTTCGGCGGTAGCTGGGGGGCGACCCTTGCCCTGATCTATGCGCAGGAACACCCGGACCGCGTGGCAGGGCTTGTCCTGCGTGGGGTATTTCTGGCGACAAAGGCCGAGTTGGATTGGTTCTATGGGGGCGGTGCAGGAAAGTTCTGGCCCGAAACCTGGGCCCGTTTCGTGGACCTGATCCCCGAGGACGAGCGCGGCGACCTGATCGCCGCCTATCACAAGCGCCTGTTTTCCGGCGACCTGATGGTCGAGACGAAATATGCCCGCGCCTGGTCGTCATGGGAGAATGCTCTGGCGTCGTTCCACTCCAACGGCGTCGGTGGAGACAGTCCCGGCGAATATGCCCGCGCCTTTGCAAGGCTTGAAAACCATTACTTCATGAACGGTGCCTTTCTGGACTATGACGGCCAGATCATGGACCGGGTGGATCGCATTGCCCATATCCCCGGCGCTATCGTGCAGGGTCGCTATGACATGATCTGCCCGCCGGAATCTGCGTGGAACCTTGCCGCGCGCTGGCCCAATGTCGAGTTGCACATGGTCCGCAACGCGGGCCACGCGCTGTCCGAGCCGGGTATCAGCGCCGAACTGGTCCGCGTGATGGACCGCATCGGCGAAGGCTGATTGCGCCGCACCCATTGCCCCTTGCAGACTCGGGCCATGCGGCGTATATGGCCCTCAACAGCGGCGCGCTGGGGTCCACTCCCACCGTACCACCGGGAAAGATCAACGGGCCGCGCGCCCGTTTTTTTGTGCCTGAAAGGCAAGCCTGACTGATGACCAACGACTTGATCGCCAAAGCCGCCATAGACCGACGTCTGGCCGAGATCGTGACCCCCGTGATCGAGGATCTGGGGTTCGAACTGGTGCGAATCCGGTTGATGGGTGGCAAGACCTCGACCCTGCAGATCATGGCAGAGCGCCCCGAAGGCGGGATTTCCGTCGACGAATGCGGCGAGATCAGCACCGCCGTCAGCGCCATTCTGGATGTGGAGGACCCGATCGTGGACGAGTACACGCTTGAAGTGTCCAGCCCCGGCATCGACCGCCCCCTGACCCGCCTGAAAGATTTCGAGACCTTTGAAGGGTATGAAGCGCGGATCGAGACAGATGAGCTGATCGACGGGCGCCGCCGCTTCAAAGGCGTCCTGGCGGGTGTCGAGGGTGATGAAGTCCTTATCAACATCGAAGAAGGCACTGTCGGGTTGAAGTTCGACTGGCTGTCCGACGCCAAGCTGATCCTGACCGACGAGCTGATCCGCGAGATGCTGCGGCAGCGCAAGGCGGCCGGCATCATCGATGAAGAGCAATTTGACGAGATAGAAACAGACACCGACACCGGTTCCGAGGAGGACTGAGACAATGGCAATCACTTCCGCCAACCAGCTGGAGCTTTTGCAGACCGCAGAGGCCGTTGCCCGTGAAAAGATGATCGACCCCGGTCTGGTGGTCGAGGCGATGGAAGAGTCCCTCGCCCGCGCGGCCAAGTCCCGCTACGGCTCGGAAATGGACATCCGGGTCAAGATCGACCGCAAGACCGGTCGCGCCACCTTTACCCGCGTGCGCACCGTCGTGGCTGATGACGAGCTTGAGAATTATCAGGCACAGTTCACCGTGGAGCAGGCCAAGCAATACATGGCCGACCCGAAGATCGGTGATGAGTTCGTGGAGGAAGTGCCCCCCGTGGACATGGGCCGGATTGCCGCGCAATCCGCCAAGCAGGTGATCCTGCAAAAGGTGCGTGAAGCCGAGCGTGACCGCCAGTTCGAAGAATTCAAGGACCGCAAGGGCACCATCATCAATGGCGTGGTCAAGCGTGAGGAATACGGCAACGTCATCGTTGATGTGGGCCGTGGCGAAGCCATCCTGCGCCGGAACGAGAAGATCGGCCGCGAATCCTATCGCCCGAACGACCGTATCCGCTGCTACATCAAGGATGTGCGCCGCGAACAGCGCGGACCGCAGATTTTCCTTAGCCGGACCGACCCGCAGTTCATGGCGGAACTGTTCAAGATGGAAGTCCCCGAGATCTATGATGGCATCATCGAGATCAAGGCCGTGGCCCGTGATCCGGGCTCGCGTGCGAAGATTGCCGTGATCTCCTATGACAACTCGATCGACCCCGTGGGTGCCTGCGTCGGTATGCGCGGCAGCCGTGTGCAGGCCGTCGTGAACGAGCTTCAGGGTGAAAAGATCGACATCATTCCGTGGAATGAGGATCAGGCGACCTTCCTTGTGAACGCGCTACAGCCCGCTGAAGTGTCCAAGGTCGTGATCGACGAGGAAGCCGGCAAGATCGAAGTCGTCGTGCCCGACGAGCAGCTGTCGCTTGCCATCGGTCGCCGCGGTCAGAACGTGCGTCTGGCCAGCCAGTTGACAGGTTTGGACATCGACATCCTGACGGAAGCCGAGGAATCGTCGCGTCGCCAGAAGGAATTCGAAGAGCGCACACGCCTGTTCATGGACACGCTGGATCTGGACGAGTTCTTTGCACAGCTTCTGGTCGCTGAAGGGTTCACGAACCTTGAAGAAGTGGCCTATGTGGACCGCGACGAACTTCTGGTGATCGACGGTGTGGATGAAAGCACCGCCGAAGAGTTGCAGATGCGCGCCCGCGAGTATCTGGAAGCCGCCGCCAAGGCCGCCCTTGACCACGCCCGCGAATTGGGCGTCGAGGACAGCCTGGTTGAATTCGAGGGTCTGACACCCCAAATGATCGAAGCATTGGCCGAAGATGGCGTGAAAACGCTGGAAGATTTCGCAACCTGCGCGGATTGGGAACTTGCCGGTGGCTGGACCACGGTGAACGGCGAGCGCGTCAAGGACGAAGGCTTGCTGGAGAAATTTGACATGTCCCTGAGCGAGGCGCAGAGCCTCATCATGACGGCGCGCGTGATGCTGGGCTGGGTCGACCCGACCGAGCTTGAAGGTGATGCGGACGCTGACGGCAGCGACGAAGAGGAGGCGGACGCCTGATATCAGGCGTCCGGTTGACGGAATGACACGTGGCGGACACACCAAGGATCGGGAAGACGGTCCAGAACGGAAATGTATCGCCACGGGCGAGGTGCAGCCCAAGTTCGGGTTGATCCGCTTTGTCATTGGCCCGGATGGGCAGGTCGTGCCCGATATCATGGGCAAGCTGCCTGGGCGTGGTATCTGGGTGTCGGCAGAACGGTCGGCGCTTGAGAAAGCGGTGAAAAAGGGTCTCTTTGCCCGCGCCGCGAAACAGGCTGTGATCGTGCCCGATGATCTGCTCGCTCAGGTCGAGGCGCAGCTGGTGCGGCGTATCGTCGAACTGATCAGCTTGGCCCGCAAGGGTGGTGAGGCTGTCAGCGGTTATGAGAAGGTGAAGGACTGGCTGGTCAAGGATTATGCCGAGGTATTGATCCAGGCCAGCGACGGGTCCGAGCGTGGCAAGTCGAAACTGAGTACCCCATCCGATGGGACGTTTATCGGGTGGCTTACAGCAGATGAACTGGGTTTGGCCTTTGGCCGACAAACTGTCATACACGTTGTGCTTGCCGCTGGAGGTTTGGCCCCGCGTGTTGTAGAGGAGGCGGCAAGACTGAAAGGTCTGCGCGCCCCGGAAGGCGGCAAGACCGTCAAGAAGGATAGAAGAGCCATATGAACGACAACGACGGTAAGAAGACATTGGGCGTACGAGGCCCCGGCGCGCGTCCGGGTAATGTGAAGCAAAGCTTCAGCCACGGGCGCACCAAGAATGTCGTCGTGGAAACCAAGCGCAAGCGCGTTGTGGTGCCGAAACCCGGCGCGGGCAAGCCCGCGGCTGGCGGAGCGGTGCCCAACCCGGCGCTGGGCGATCCGGCAAAGCGTCCCGCGGGTATCTCTGACGCCGAGATGGAGCGCCGCCTGAAGGCACTTCAGGCCGCCAAGGCCCGTGAAGGCGAGGAAGCCATTCAACGCGAAGCCGAAGAGAAGGCCCGCGAAGAAGAGCGCGCGCGCCGCCGCGAGGAGGCCGAGGCCAAGGAGCGCGAAGAGCGCGAGCGCGAGGAAGCCCTCAAGGCCAAGGCCGAGGAAGAGCAGCGCAAGGCTCGTGAAACCGAAGAGGCGGCCAAACGCGCCGCCGCCGCTGCGGCTGCTCCGGCAGACGACGCGCCGGTCGGCCGTGCTGCCTCCAAGGCACCGGCCGCTGCGCCGCGCAAGAAGGAACGCGAGACCGAGGCGCAGGAGCGCGACGCACGCGCCGCCAAGGTGCGTGAAGACAGCCGCCGCTCGGGCAAACTGACCCTCAACCAGGCTCTGTCTGGTGGTGAAGGCGGTCGCACGAAGTCCATGGCCGCCATGAAGCGCAAGCAGGAGCGTGCGCGTCAAAAGGCAATGGGTGGCAATGTCGAGCGGGAAAAGATCGTGCGCGATGTCCAGTTGCCCGAGGCCATCATGGTGTCGGAGCTGGCGAACCGCATGGCCGAGCGTGTGGGTGCCGTCGTCAAGGCGCTGATGCAGAACGGCATGATGGTCACGCAGAACCAGACCATCGACGCTGATACCGCCGAACTGATCATCGAGGAATTCGGTCACCGTGCTGTCCGTGTGTCTGACTCGGATGTGGAGGACGTGATCGCATCGGTCGAGGATCGTTCCGAAGACCTGAAACCGCGTCCCCCGGTCGTAACGATCATGGGTCACGTCGATCACGGCAAGACCAGCCTTCTGGACGCCATCCGTAATGCAAAGGTGGTTGCCTCGGAAGCGGGCGGGATCACGCAGCATATCGGTGCCTATCAGGTGAAAACCGACAAGGGTGCCTTGCTGACCTTCCTTGATACGCCCGGACACGCGGCCTTTACGTCCATGCGGGCGCGTGGCGCGCATGTGACAGATATCGTGGTTCTGGTGGTCGCAGCGGACGATGCTGTGATGCCGCAGACGGTTGAAGCGATCAATCACGCCAAGGCTGCCAAGGTCCCGATGATTGTCGCGATCAACAAGATCGACAAGCCGGAAGCCAACCCGACCAAGGTGCGCACAGACCTGTTGCAGCACGAGGTCGTCGTCGAGGCGATGTCGGGCGATGTGCAGGATGTTGAAGTGTCCGCACTGACCGGGCTTGGCTTGGATGAACTGCTGGAGGCCATCGCGCTTCAGGCTGAGATCCTTGAACTCAAGGCCAACCCGAACCGTTTTGCCGAAGGCGCCGTCATCGAAGCCAAGCTGGATGTTGGCCGTGGCCCCGTGGCAACGGTTCTGGTCCAGAAAGGCACGCTCAAGCAGGGCGATATCTTCGTTGTCGGCGAACAGTGGGGCAAGGTGCGTGCGCTGATCGACGACAAGGGCGAACGGATCACCGAAGCCGGCCCATCGGTTCCGGTTGAGGTTCTGGGCCTGAACGGCACACCTGAAGCCGGTGACGTGTTGAACGTGGTCGAGACGGAAGCCCAGGCGCGTGAAATCGCCGAGTATCGGGCCAATGCCGCCAAGGAGAAGCGCGCCGCCGTGGGTGCTGCGACGACTCTGGATCAGCTGATGGCCAAGGCCAAGGCGGATCAGTCGGTGGCCGAACTGCCGATCGTGGTGAAGGCCGACGTGCAGGGTTCTGCCGAAGCGATCGTGCAGGCGATGGAGAAGATCGGGAATGACGAGGTACGCGTTCGCGTGCTTCATTCCGGTGTCGGCGCCATTACGGAAACCGATGTCGGTCTGGCCGAAGCGTCAGGTGCGCCGATCATGGGTTTCAACGTCCGTGCCAATGCGTCCGCACGCAACACCGCGAACCAGAAGGGTGTGGAGATCCGTTATTACTCGGTGATCTATGATCTTGTGGATGATGTGAAAAAGGCCGCGAGCGGTCTTCTGAGCAACGAAATCCGCGAGAAGTTCATCGGTTATGCGCAGATCAAGGAAGTCTTCAAGGTTTCGGGCGTTGGCAAGGTTGCCGGCTGTCTGGTGACCGAAGGCATCGCGCGCCGGTCCGCAGGCGTGCGCCTGCTGCGCGATGATGTCGTGATCCACGAAGGCAATCTCAAGACGCTCAAGCGTTTCAAGGACGAGGTCAAGGAAGTTACCTCCGGCCAGGAATGCGGTATGGCATTCGAGAATTACGAAGATGTGCGCCCAGGCGACGTCATCGAGATTTTCGAGCGCGAGGAAGTTGTGCGGAACCTGACGTAAGTCAGAGCCCACAGCGCAAGAACAAAAAAAGGGGGCAGCCTAAGCTGCCCCTTTTTCTTTTTCGAACCAGCCTGTCAGGCCGCCTGTTTGATCACCGGAAGACCGGCAAACTCACGCGTTCCGACGCGAACCAAGACACGACCATCCGACAAAGTGCGGACATAGGTGCCCTGAACCGAGACGCAGCTTCCCAAAATGATTGTACGCAGCATTCACATCCTCCCAAGAATGCACAATTGAAAGCTACATCACTTTTGTTAACAATGCGTAATATAATTTATGCATTGTAACCGGAAACTGACCGAAAATTGCGTCTCGGCTTGAAGCAGTTGCTGCGACGGTGGCCTTTGGCTTGATGCGCCCAACCCAAGCGTGTTTTCGATCAAAGCCAGTCCCGAAGAATGGGAATCAGAGGGATGTCGGCAGGGGGCATCGGATAGGATTTGAGGTCTGCGGCCCTGACCCATTTCAAGCCTTGCCCTTCGCGCGAAGTGACGATCCCCTCCCACTTCCGACAGGCGAACAGCGGCATCAGCAAATGGAAGTCGTCATAGCTGTGACTGGCAAAGGTCAGCGGGGCAAGGCAACTGGCCCAGGTGTCGATCCCCAACTCCTCGTGCAATTCACGGATCAAGGCCGCCTCGGGGGTTTCGCCAGGCTCTACCTTCCCGCCCGGAAATTCCCACAGGCCGGCCATGGATTTGCCTTCGGGACGCTGCGCCAGAAGCACGCGTCCGTCTGGATCAATCAGTGCGACCGCAGAAACAAGAACAACCTTCACCGCCGTCACCCGTCAGGACCGGTAGTCTGCGTTGATGTCGATGTAGCCATGCGTCAGGTCGCAGGTCCAAACGGTGCATTTGCCTTGCCCCAGTCCCAAATCGACACTGATCCGCAGGTATTCACCTTTCATATAAGCCGCAGCCTTCGTCTCGTCATAGGCGGGTGACACCCAGCCGTTCTCGGCCACCAGCAGATCACCGAAGCGGATCGTCAAGAGATCACGGTCAGCCGCAGCACCCGACTTGCCGATGGCCATGACAACACGTCCCCAGTTCGGATCCTCGCCTGCAATGGCCGTCTTGATGAGGGGAGAATTGGCAATGGCCATGCCATGAGTCTTGGCATCAGCATCCGATGCCGCGCCGGTCACGGCCACTTCCACAAACTTGGTGGCACCCTCGCCATCCCGCACCACCTGATGCGCCAGATCCAGCATCACGCTGTGCAGCGCCTCTCGGAATGCGCCAGACTCTTGTGTCACCTGCACACCGGATGCCCCTGTTGCCGCCAGCAGTAGTGTGTCCGAGGTCGAGGTGTCGCTGTCCACGGTGATGCAGTTGAAGGTCACATCGGTCAGCTCCGACAACATGGCCTGAAGATCGCTACGTTCCACCGCCACATCTGTGAAAATGTAGACCAGCATCGTGGCCATGTCTGGCGCAATCATCCCCGAGCCCTTGGCGATGCCTGCGATCTTGACGGGTTTTCCGTCGATCACGACCTCGGCCGAAGCCCCCTTGGGAAAGGTATCCGTCGTCATGATCGCCCGCGCGGCGGAGGCAATGGCCCCCTTGTCCAGCCCGCCTGCAAGTTCAGCCAGCTTTGCCGTGATGCGCTTATGTGGCAACGGCTCGCCAATCACACCCGTGGACGAGGAAAACACCCGCGTCTCGGGCAGACCCAGAACTTCGGCTACGGCAGAGGTGACAGCGCGGGTCGACACCACGCCGTTCTTTCCGGTGAACGCGTTGGAATTGCCGGAGTTCACGATGATCGCGGCCCCGTCTGCGCTGTCCAGACCGATCTTGGCCTGACAATCCAGCACCGGAGCCGACCGCGTGGCCGAGCGTGTGAACACGCCCGCCATGGTAGTGCCCGGCGCAAGCCGTGCCAACATCACATCGGTCCGCCCCTGATAGCGGACACCGGCTTGCGCAGCAGAAAATGCCACGCCTTCGATCACCGGAAGGCTCGGAAAGGCCTCAGGTGCCAACGGTGAGACCTTGGTGATCTTTCCCATGCTTCAATTCTCCAGCAGGTCGAGGTTCTTGATCAGGGCAGGATCAATCTTGGCATCTGCCCGGTCCACGGTTGCGGCGGCTGTCAGCTCGTCCAGACGGGCTTGCACAGCGGCACGTTCAACTTGTGGGCGCAGTTCGTCGCGCACCTCCTCCAGCGTCGGCACGTCGCGCAGGCGCGTCTCGTTCAGCTTGACGACATGCCAGCCGAACTGTGTCTGCACAGGAGCAGAAACGGCACCGACCTCCAAAGCAACGACAGCCGCTTCGAAATCAGGCACCATCATGCCGGACTCGAACCAGCCCAACTCGCCGCCATTGGCGGCCGAGGAGTCGCTGGATGCCTCTTGCGCCAGTGCCGCGAATTCCTCGCCAGCGTTCAGCCGATCGATCAGGGCGGTCGCCTCTTCCTCGGTCTCGACGAGGATATGCGAGGCATTCCATTCGCGGGCAGGTTCAGCGTTCGCGAAAGTCTCGTCATAGGCCTTCTGCAAGGCTTCGTCCGTAACGGCACCTTCCAGGATGTCATCGACCACAGCGGCGGCCAGAAGCGCGCGCCGCTCATTCTCAAGCGCGATCTCGACCCGGCGGGGGGCTGCTTCGCCTATGGTCTGGGCCAGAACGGATTGCTGGATCAACTGATCGAGGATCCCGTTGAACAGCACATCGTCAGGCAGCGACAGATACTGCTGTGGCAAGGTCGTGCGCGCCATGATCATCTGACCAAGTGTAATCTCGGTTCCGTTTACGGTTGCGACCACGCTATCGGCATCCGGTGTGTCCTGTGCCAGCACTGGACTTGCGGCCCAGACCGCGAAAATGGCCGCTGACAATGAAGTGAAGGTGTTTCGGTTCGGTTTCCGCATGGATTCGTCCTTTGTAACGGGCGCATCCGGCCCCCGGCGTTGACAGTCATGAAGCCGCCCCTTACATCGCCCTGAGGCCAGGTTTGGCTGTCTTTTCCCGCCTCTTCATATGTGCTGCGGAAAGAGCGGGCAAGCAGATGGCTTGCACAACTCTGTCAATGAGCGGAACGGAACTGATATGCTGGGACTCGGAACTCTTGCCAAGAAGGTGTTCGGCACCCCCAATGACCGCAAGATCAAATCGGTGCGTCCGCTTGTCGAAAAGATCAACGCGCTGGAACCAGAGTTTCAGGCCCTGTCAGATCAAGGGCTGATCGACAAGACAGCCGCGTTCAAGGAGCGGATTGCACAGGGCGAAACGCTTGATGCGATCCTGCCAGAAGCTTTTGCCAACTGCCGTGAGGGGGCCCGCCGCGCGCTGGGCCTGCGTGCGTTCGATACGCAGTTGATGGGTGGCATTTTCCTGCACCAAGGCAATATCGCCGAGATGAAGACTGGTGAGGGCAAGACCCTTGTCGCGACCTTTCCGGCCTATCTGAACGCGCTGACCGGGCGCGGTGTGCATATCGTGACCGTGAACGATTACCTGGCCCGCCGCGACGCAGACTGGATGGGCAAGGTCTATGGTGCCTTGGGCATGACGACAGGTGTTGTCTATCCCCAGCAGCCCGAAGCTGACAAGAAGATCGCCTACGGTGCGGATATTACTTATGCCACCAATAACGAACTTGGCTTCGATTATCTGCGCGACAACATGAAATCCAGCCTGGATCAGATGAACCAGCGCGAACACTACTATGCCATCGTCGACGAGGTGGACAGCATCCTGATCGACGAAGCGCGGACTCCTCTGATCATCTCGGGACCATCGCAGGACAGATCCGAACTCTATCAGGCCGTGGACAAGCTGATCCCGACGCTGAACGACGAGCATTTCACGCTTGATGAAAAGACGCGCAACGTGACCTTCACCGACGAGGGCAACGAGGCGTTGGAGCAACTGTTGCACGAACGGGGTATCTTGCCCGCCGATCAATCGCTTTATGACCCCGAAAGCACGACCATCGTGCACCACGTCAATCAGGGCCTGCGCGCGCACAAGCTGTTCACCAAGGACAAGGACTACATCGTTCGCGATAATGAAGTTGTCCTGATCGACGAATTCACCGGGCGCATGATGTCTGGACGGCGTTTGTCGGACGGTCTGCATCAGGCGATCGAGGCCAAGGAAGGCTGCAAGATCCAGCCCGAAAACGTGACACTCGCGCAGGTGACATTCCAGAACTACTTCCGTCTTTATGACAAGCTTGCCGGCATGACCGGCACGGCTTTGACAGAAGCCGATGAATTCGCGGAAATCTACGGTCTGGGTGTGGTCGAAGTGCCGACGAACCGGCCCATCGCCCGGAAGGACGAGGATGACGCGGTTTATCGGACGGCGCGCGAAAAGTATGATGCCATCGTCGAAACCATCCGCGAGGCCAATGCCAAGGGTCAGCCGGTTCTGGTCGGCACCACCTCGATCGAGAAATCGGAGTCGCTTTCCAATCTGCTCAAGG
>Ga0209347_1003734_pt1 | contig 17126 bp, 14 predicted proteins | sample AutmiccommuBRH23_FD_187382 | JGI IMG/M metagenome (GOLD analysis project Ga0209347, IMG submission 187382) | Deep subsurface microbial communities from Mt. Terri, Switzerland - Autotrophic microbial communities BRH/23 (SPAdes) (version 2) | ecosystem: Environmental > Aquatic > Deep subsurface >...
GGGGGGCGGGGGCGAAATTCATCACCTTGTAGTCCTCATCAAGCCAGCTTTGCGCCCCGGCGCGGGCCGGCCCCAGCAGGCGGTTCGGGTCCTCGGGCAGATCGCCGGGATAGAAGGCCGCCTGTTTCCCCGTCTCCAGCAGCGTGCCGCGCACGCAGTCCAGGGGCTTGCCCGCGTGGGTGATCGTCTCTTCCACCGTGGCGCGCAGGGCGGCGATGGACATGGCGGCGGTCTGGGCCCCTGCGAAATCGGCGCGCGACCGGGCCTCGCGCGTGAGGGCCTGCATGATCGCGGTCAGGCGCGGGTGCTGGCTGTGGTGCAGATGATCAGCCTTGGTGGCGGCGAACAGGATACGCTCCACCCGTTTGCCGCGCAAAAGGCGGCTCAGAAAGGCGTTGCCGCCGGGGCGGAACGCCCCCAGCGTCTCGGCCATGGCTTGGCGCATGTCCTCGACCGCTGCGGGGCCTTTGTGGATCGCGCCCAAGGCATCGACCAGCACGACCTGACGGTCGATGCGCGAGAAATGATCGCGGAAGAAGGGTTTGACGACCTGCGCCTTATACGCCTCGAACCGGCGGGCCATCTCGCGGCGCAGGGATTTGCGCGGCCCCCCTCCCTCACCCGGCAAGGGCGCGAAGGTCAGCACGGGCGAGCCTGCCAGATCGCCCGGCAGAATGAACCGCCCCGGCGTACAGTCGTAATATCCCGCCGCCCTTGCTGCGTTCAGATAGCCGGTGAAGCGGCGCGCCAGATCCTGCGCCAGTGGCTCGTCATGCGGGCTGGCCGGATCGACAGCGCAGACACGGGCCATGAATTCCGCCGCCTCGCTCCGCGCCGCGATCCGCGCCATGACCTCGCGCGACCACTGGTCATAGGTCTTGTCCATCAACCCCAGATCCAGCAGCCATTCGCCCGGATAATCCACGATATCCAGATGCAGGGTGCGTGGACCGGACAGGCCCGACAAGAGCCCCGTCGGACGCACCCGCAGCGACAGGCGCAGTTCCGACACCGCCCGCGTGCTGTCGGGCCAATGCGGTTGCGCCGCCGTCAATGCCGCCAGATGCGTCTCGTAATCAAAGCGCGGCAGCGTGTCATCGGGTTGCGGCTGCAGATAGGCGGCCTCGATCCGGCCCTCGGCCTGCGCGGCCAGTGCGCCCATCCGGGCCCGGTCGATCAGGTTGGCCACCAGCGAGGTGATGAACACTGTCTTGCCCGAGCGCGCGAGGCCGGTGACGCCCAAGCGGATCACCGGCTCCATGAATGCACCGGACAGCGTATCGCCCAGTGCCTCGACGCGCCGCGTGATCCCGTCTGCCAGATCGGTGATGCCCAAGTCTCTGCCCTGCCTTCCGTTCTTCCCCAAGATAGGCGCGCGTCCCCCGGATCACCAGAGCCTTGCGCCTGCGTTTCTTCTTGCCGGAAATATCCCCGCGCGGAGCGCATCCGCCCCCTCGGCACGCACCGCGCCGGATGGATTGAGCCGGACGACGAAACCCTCTATGAGCCTTGCCATGCCCAGATATGCCCTCAGGATCGAATATCATGGCGCGCCCTTTGCCGGATGGCAGGCGCAGGCGGATCAGCCATCCGTGCAGGGCGCGATCGAGCAGGCGCTGGCGCGGCTGGAACCCGGCCCCCACCGCATCGCCGCCGCCGGGCGCACGGATGCGGGCGTGCATGCGCTGGCGCAGGTGGCCCATTGCGACATGGCCCGCGACTGGGACCCGTTTCGCCTGTCAGAGGCGCTGAATTATCATCTGAAACCCCTGCCCGTGGCGATTGTCGCGGCCGCCCGCGTGGCGGATGACTGGCATGCAAGGTTCTCGGCGCTGGAACGGCGCTATCTGTTCCGCCTGCTGATGCGTCGCGCGCCTGCGACCCATGATGCGGGGCTGGTCTGGCAGGTGCCGCGCGAGCTGGATCATGAGGCGATGCGCGCGGGGGCTGCCCATCTGCTGGGGCTGCATGATTTCACCACCTTCCGCAGCACGATGTGCCAGTCGGCCAGCCCGGTGAAGACGCTGGACAGCCTCACCATCGACCGCCGCGACGGGTTGTCGGGGCCGGAATTGCAGTTCCGCCTATCGGCGCGATCCTTCCTGCACAATCAGGTGCGCAGCATCGTGGGCACGCTGGAGCGGGTGGGATCGGGCGCATGGCAGCCGGATGACGTGAAAGCGGCGCTGGAGGCGCGGGACCGCGCCGCCTGCGGGCCAGTCTGCCCGCCGCAGGGGCTCTATCTGGCGGGTGTCGGCTACCCCATCGACCCTTTCGCGGGCTGATCCCGCGGTTCTTGAGTATTTGAGGCAAGATGAAGCAGGCAGGCCGTCACACCGGGAACCGGGTGACCGTGATCCCGGCGGCCTCGAGTTCGTGGCGCACGGCGCGGGCGATGTCGACAGCCTCGGGCGTGTCGCCATGCAGGCAGATCGTGTCGATCCGCGTGGGGATTTCGTGGCCAGAGGCGGTCACGATGGCCCGGCGCAGGACCATATCGGTGATGCGCCTGCCGGCGAGCGCGGCGTCATGGATCACGGCACCGGGGATCGAGCGATCCACCAGCGTGGCATCGTCGTTATAGGCGCGGTCGGCGAAAATCTCGCAGACATGTTTGCAGCCCAGCGCATGGGCAGCGGCCTGCTGCTCGGTGGCGGCCAGCACCATGATCGCGATATCGGGCGCGACCGAGAGCGCCGCGTCATAAAGGGCCGTGGCCAGTTCGAAATCCTCGGCTGCCGTGTTGGCCAGCGCGCCATGCAGTTTCAGATGCCGCACCTGCCCGCCCACCGCGCGCGCCATTGCTTGGGACGCGCCCACCTGATAGCGGATCTGGTTTTGCAGCGTGGCGCGCGGCACCTGCATCCGGTTGCGGCCAAAGCCTTGCAGGTCGCCATAGCCGGGATGCGCGCCGATGCCGACACCGTTCTGCACGGCCAGCCGCATCGTCTTGAACATCACATCCGCATCACCCGCGTGAAAGCCGCAGGCGATATTGGCCGAGGTGACGATATCCAGCAGCGCGGCGTCATCGCCCATCCGCCAGGGGCCAAAGCTTTCGCCCATATCGGCATTCAGATCGACACTCAGGCGGGGGGGCAAGGTCATGGCTCACGCTCCTTACAGGTGGTCATCATGGGCGGAGATCACGCCGCCGATGAGTTGATAGGACAGAAGATCCTGCATCTGCGCCGGGTCTCGCAAGAGGGGACGGATGGTGGCGGGCAGTTTTGCCAGCGTCGCAATATGACGGCGATGCACCTCGATGGCGTCGGGCAGGTCGATCACCTCGAAGCGCAGGGTGACGCCCGGCCCCGCCTGCACCACGCGGGGCAGATCGGCGGGAATGACCGTGCCGATCCTTGGATAGCCGCCGGTCGTCTGACATTCGGGCAGCAGGACGAAGGGCGTACCGTCGCCGGTCATCTGGATGTCACCGGGCACGATCACCTCGGACAGGATGCTGAGCTGGCCCGAGGCCGCGAAGGGTGCCCCCTCGAATTCCAGCCGCGCGCCCATCCGGTTGCCGCGCGCATCGCGCTTGAAGGCTGTATTCTGGAACCGCTCCAGCATCTCGGCCGCGAAAAGATGCGTCTGCATGGACCGGGTGATCCGCACCAAACCGCCTGCGAAGCGCGGCTCGGGGTCCAGCGTCATGCCCACCTCGGCGCGGGTGTCATCGCCCAAGGGCAGCCGGTCACCGGGGCGCAGGGCGCGGCCGATACCTGCGGCCAGATGCGCCGCCCGCGCGCCCAGCACCGTTTCGGTGGCCACCCCGCCGCCCAGATGCAGATAACCGTAGAGGCCACGCGTCACCGCACCAATCTCCAACCGTTCACCCGCGCGCAGCAGATGGCTGGCGTTCCACACCACGGCCTGCCCGTCGATGCTAGCCTGCATAGGCGCGCCGGTCAGGGCGATGCGGGTATCCTCCGTCACCTCAAAGCTGCCGCCTATCCCGGCCATTTCAAGCGCCGCATGGCTGGCGGGATGGCGCAGCAACGCCGCGCCCTCGGCCAGCGCCACGGGATCGGCCGCCCCGCCCTTGGACAACCCTTGTCCCAGAAGGCCCGGACGGCCCCGGTCCTGCACGGTCACCTGTGGCCCGGCGCGGTGGATGATCAACTGGCGGCTCATCGGATCACCTCCACATCGGCGCCACCCTGGCCGGTCTGATCCTCGGCGCGGATACGCTCCAGTTCAGCGGGGCTGATCGCGCGCAGCGAGATTTCGTCGCCGGGGCGCAGGGCGAAAGGCTCCTCCGCCTCGGGGCGAAAGCAGCGGAAGGCCGTCTGGCCGATATGCCGCCAGCCGGTCTGGGTAGGGGCGGAGAAGATGATCAGCTGCCGGATCGCCACCACCAGCGCGCCTTCGGGCACACGCGGGGTCAGCGCGGTCTGGCGCGGGATGTCCCATTCGGGGCCAAGCTCGCCCGTATAGGGCTGGCCGGGCGCGAAACCGATGGTCAGCACGCGGGGGCGCGCGGCGGTCAGGCTGGCGATGGCCTCTTGCGCGGACAGGCCCGCCACCTGCGCCGCCTCGTCGAATTGCGGGGCCAGATCTGTGCCGAAGACGCAGGGAATGCGGAAATGCCGCCGTCCGCCGGGCAGTTCGGCACGGGTCCAATCCTGCGTTTTCAGAAGGCTTTCCAGATGCCTGGACAAGGTGGCATGATCCAGATGCAGCGGATCGAACCGGACAAAGGTCGAGGTGAGCGAGGTCGCCACCTCTTCGATCCCGTCCAGCGCCTCGGCCTCGATCGCGGCGCGAAAAGCCAAGGCCGCACGGTTGGCAGGCTCGCTCAGCCGGTCGGCAAAACTGACCAGCAGGCCCGCGATGCCAACGGGGGCGATGCGGGGAAACGAGGCGGTTGGGGCGTCAATCTGGGGCATGGGATCAGTGGGCAACTTTCGGATCAGGGCGCGGTGCATAGAGCCAGCGCATCGCGATGGGGGTCAGAAACATGGGCACCTGATACACACCGATGAAGATCAAGAGCGGGTCCGTCGTGGCCGCAGGCAGCGCCAGCAGGAACAACGCCACGTTGCGATTGCCCGCGATGATCGAGGGGCCGGTCGGATCCATCACCGTCCGTCCCCGCAGGATCATGTAGCAGGCGATCTGCAGGCCGAAATTGACCGCGCAGACACCAGCCAGCCATTTCAGCACCAGCACCGGGTCGGCACGCAGGGCCGGGCCCACCGCCGCCATCAGCCCGATCACGATGACGAAAAGGGCAATAGCGTTCAGCCCGTCCACCTGTCGCAGATCGGGTGCGGGGATCAGACGACGCAGGGCGAAGCCAAGGCTTGACGCCAGCGTGATCACCGCCAGCAACCGCCCGGACGCCGCCAGCACGTCGGCCATGTTGCCCAAAGCGGGCGTGGCCCAGAGGATCGGCATCACGGTCAGCGGAAACACCGCCATGCCTGCGATCAGCAGGCGCAGCGCCGGGGCCGGGTCACGCCCCAAGAGCGCCGTGAAGGCCGCCGCCCCCGAGACACCGGGCGCGGTCAGCATCAGCATCACGGCGATGGCGAAGGGTGTCGCCATCAGGCCCAGCGCCCAGAAGATCATCAGCGCCGACACCGGCATGAGAAGCTGGAACACCGCGATCAAGGCCAGACCCGAGCGTGCCTCGGCCAACGAACCGGCGGCCTGCCGCAGCCCAATGCGGAACGCCGTCAGGAACAGCAACAGCGCCACAAGATGCGGCAGCCATGGCCGGATCACCGCCGCCAGATCGGGCAGCGTCAACCCGGCCAACAGCCCTGCGACAAGGGCCAGCCGCCCATGACGGGCGATACTGGCCAGCATTTCCGCGATCATGTTCAACCGCCCGGCCCTTGTCGGACATTCTCGGGCAGCCATGTGGCCAGTTCCGGAAAAAAGATCAACACAAAGACCATCAGCACCATGATCAGGAACATCGGAAAGGCGGCGCGGGCGATATAGCCCATCTCGTGCTGCGTCATGCCCTGCAACACGAAGAGGTTGAACCCGATGGGCGGCGTGATCTGCGCCATCTCGACCACGACCACGACGAAGATGCCGAACCAGATGAGATCAATCCCCGCCTCGCGCACCATGGGTTCCACCACAGCCATGGTCAGCACCACGGAGGAAATCCCGTCAAGGAACATGCCAAGGATGATGTAGAAGACCAAAAGCACCATCAGAAGCTCGAACCGGGTCAGGTTGAAACTGCCGATCAGGTCGGCCAGCCCGCGCGGAAGGCCGGTAAAGCCCATGGCCATGGACAAAAACGCCGCCCCGGCCAGGATCAGCGCGATCATGGCGGATGTGCGGGTGGCCCCCATCAGCGATTGGGTGAACGTCTCCCATGTCAGCGAGCCTTGGATCGCCGCCAGCACCAGCGCGCCGATGACACCCAGCGCCGCCGCCTCGGTCGCGGTGGCATAGCCCAGATACATCGAGCCGATGACCACACCGATCAGGGCGAAAACCGGGATCAGGAAACGCGAATTGGCCACTTTTTCGGAAAAACTCTGACGCGGTTCGGGGTCGGGTTTCCAGTCGCGCGACACGCGGGACATGATCGCCACATAGGCCGCGAACATCACCGCCAGCACCAGACCGGGCAAGACGCCTGCGAAGAACAGCTTTGAGATACTCTCGTTGATGGTCACGCCGTAAACGATCAGCGTCAGCGAGGGCGGGATCATCAGGCCAAGCGTGGCCGCCCCAGCCAACGTGCCGATGATCATCTTTTCGGGGTAATTGCGCTTGCGCAGTTCGGGGATCGACATCTTGCCCACGGTGGTCAGCGTGGCGGCGGAACTGCCCGACACGGCGGCGAAAACCGTGCAGCCTGCGATATTGGTATGCATCAGCCCGCCCGGCAGCCGCGCCATCCACGGCGCAAGCCCGCGGAACATGTCCTCGGACAGGCGGGTGCGGAACAGGATCTCGCCCATCCAGATGAAGAGTGGCAGCGCCGTCAACGTCCATGATGATGACGCACGCCACAGCACCGTCATCATCACGTCGCCCACGGGGCGCGTGGTGAACAGCTCCATCCCGACCCAGGCGACGCCCATCAGCGCCAGGCCGACCCAGACGCCAGAGCCCAGCAGGACGAACAGGACGAACAGAAACAGGATGATGATCGACAGATCTTCCATCAGGGTTACTCCACGGCGCTGGGGTCACGGGTGACGCGGGATTTGCCGCGGAACAGAAGCGAGACCAGATTGTCGGTCAGCGCGATGGCCAAAATCACCGCCCCGATCAGCAAAAGCGATTGCGGCATCCAGAGCGCGGTGCGGTCCTGCCCCTGACTGACATCGCCGAATTTCCACGACCAGTAGACGAATTTGCGCGCATACCAGACGACATACCACGCGATCGCGGCGCCTATGGCAAAGCACCAGATATCGACGATCCATTTGCCGCGCGGCGGCAGGGCGTTCAGCAGGATCGACACGCGGATGTGGCTGCCCTTGTTCAGCGCATCGGCAAAGGCCAGAAACGAGGCCGCCGCCATGGCATAGCCTGCATATTCAGGCGCGCCGGGAAACACCTCGCCGGTCCAGCGGGCCATCATCTGCACCACGATCAGGAACAGGATGGCGATCAGGGCCAGTGCCGCAAGGATGCTGCCTGCCCGGTAGAGCGTGTCGAGGAAAATACGCAGTCCGCGAAGAATGGCCATCGGCCCCTCCGTTCTGGTCTCTCGGGGTTGTAGATCAGTGCCGGGGGCCGCCCGTTAGGGACAGCCCCCAAGCCCGGATCACTTCATGGCGCGATACGCCTCGACGATGGCGCGGCCATCCTCGCCCGCGGCTGCCAGCCACTCCTCGGTCATGGTCACGCCGATCGCCTCAAGATCCGCCTTCAGCTTGTCCGAGGCCGGTTCCACCGTCATGCCACCATCACGCAGCCCTTGCAGGGTGAAGCCCGTGTATTCCCGCGCGCGCCAGTTACCCGCGTATTCGGCCAGTTCGGCGCAGCCGGTGATGATCGCACGGTTCTCCTCGGACAGTCCTTCCCAGACGCCGGAGTTCACCATGATATAGTTGCGCGGCAGCCATGCATCGACCTCATAGAAGTAATTCAGGCTTTCCCACAGTTTGCTGTCATAGCCGGTGGCGGCGGATGAGATCATCGAATCCGCCACACCCGTGGCCAGCGCCTGGCTCAGTTCCGCCGCTTCGATCTGCACGGGCAGCATGCCGGTCAGTTCGGCCAGACGCGCGGTCGCGGCATTATAGGCGCGGAACTTGATGCCGTTCATTTCAGCGACCGATGTGACGGGCGTCTTGAAATAGATGCCCTGCGGCGGCCACGGCACGGTGTAAAGCAGCGTCAGATCCTGCTCGGCCAGCACCTTTTCCAGTGTCGGCTTTGCCGCTTCCCACAGTTTCGCCGAATCCTCGAAGGATGTGGCCAGAAAGGGGATGCTGTCGAAACCGAACACGGTGTTCTCGTTCTGATGGGCAGACATCAGACGCTCGCCAATCGGCACCTGCCCGGTCTGGATCGCGCGCTTGATGTCATTGCCCGCGATCAGCGAGCCCGACGGATGCGTGGCGATGGTGATGTCGCCACCCGTGCCGGTGGTCACGCATTTGCCGAATTCGGCGGCGACGGCGGAATGGAAATTGGTCGCAGGATAGGCCAGCGGCATATCCCATGTCTCGGCAAAGGCGGGGGCCGCAATGGCCGTGGTCAATGCGGTGGCGGTCAGAAGGCTGGTAATCGTTTTCATGGTCTGTCTCCCGATTGTGGCCCGGCGCAGCGGGCGGTCTGGGCGGGATCTTGCGCCCCGTCCCCGTTCAGTCACTGCACCCCCAAGGGTGCAGAGGCGGGATCATCCGGTCAAGGCGCGCCTTGGTTCAGCCGGGCTGATACCCGATTCCAAGGGTCATACTGCCTGACTTTCAGAATACGTCAACAAAATGTTGACATTTTATCAGGATCACCCATCCTCATGCCCATGACATCATCGCTTGGCCCCATCGTTTCATCCGCGCATCTGGCAGAGGGTTCCTTTGCCGAAATCTCCGAGCTGGAGTTCGGGATGATCATCGCAGGCCATGCCTTCAACCGCTGGATGGTGCGGGCCATGGCGGCTACGGGCTTTCCCGATCTGTCGCCACTGGATGTGCTGGTGCTGCACACCGTGCGCCATCGCGGACGGGCCAAGAAACTGGCCGATATCTGTCTGGTTCTGAATGTCGAGGATACGCATACGGTCAATTACGCGATCAAGAAACTGACCAAGCACGGGCTGGTCAAGGAAGGGCGGCGCGGCAAGGAAAAGACGGTCGAGGCGACCGAGGCCGGGCAGGATGCCTGCGCCCGCTACCGCGAGATCCGCGAGAATCTGCTTCTGAAGCCCGTGCTGGAACTGGGGCTTGAGCCGGAACAGATCAGCAAGCTGGCCACGCTCTTGCGCACCATGTCGGGTCAATACGATCAGGCCGCGCGGTCGGCCACGGCGTTCTGAGGCTCAGACCAGCCGCGCGGGCAGTGCCGCATAGCCGCGAAAGCGCAAGCGCCCGCCATGCCTGCGCCCTTGGGTCAGCGCATAGCCCGGAAAGCGCGCGAGAAAGCGCGACACCGCAATCCGCCCCTCCAGCCGTGCCAGGGTCAGCCCCACGCAGACATGCGGCCCCCCGGCAAAGGCCAGATGCCGGTTCGGGCGGCGCGTGATGTCGAAACGATCCGGGTCCGCGAATTGCGCCGGATCACGATTGGCCGCCCCGATGCACAGATGCAGGTTGGTGCCCGCGGGAATGTCGATGCCGCCGATGGTGACGGGCGCGGTCGTTTCCCGGTTGCCCAGCTGGTTGGGCGATTGGAAGCGCAGCACTTCCTCGATAGCGGATGAACAAAGCGCGGGGTCGGCCAGAAGCCGCGCCTTCTGATCGGGATGATCATGCAGCGCGGCCAGCGCATTGCCGATCAGGTTCGTTGTCGTTTCATGGCCCGCATTCAGGATGAAGATGCAGTTCTGCAAAAGCTCCTCTTCCGACAGGGTGCCGCCATCGCCGCCCTCCCCGGTGATCAGCCGGGTCAGCACATCCGTTTCGGGATCACCGGGATGGGCGCGGCGATGGGCGATCAGACCTTTCAGATAGCCGCAGAACTCTGTCACGGCCCGGTGGCCGCGCGCCAGTTGATCGTCGGAGAGAACCGGCTCCAAAGCACCAAGGATGGCCAGCGACCAATCCCGCAGTGGTGCGCGCGCCTCATGCGGGATATCCAGCAGGTTGCCGATGATCTGGATCGGAATGGACGCGGCGAAATCCTCGACCAGATCGGGGGTGTCGCCTGCGGCGGCACGCATGGCCAGACCGTCCAGCAGGTGATCCACCGTCGTGATCAGACCCGGCTCCATCCGCGCAATGGCGCGCGGGGTCAGCGCCGCGCTCATGATCCGGCGCACGCGGGTGTGCAGGGGCGGATCGCTGAACACCAGCGAGGTGGTGTGATGCCGGTAAAGCGGCGTGCCCGCTCCGAACTTGGGGGCAAAGGCGGCTTTCTTGTCCGACCGGAACAGCGTGGTGTCGCGGTAGATGCGGTCCAGATCCGCATGGCGGCTGAGCAGCACCGACCCGTCCGGCTGCGGCAGGACGGGCGCATGGGTCAGAAGGGCGGCATAGGTGGGAAACGGGTCCTCGACAAAGCCCGCAGGCGGATGCGCCAGCACGAAACCGCGCGCCTGCTCTGCCATGATCACGTCCGTGTCCATCTCTGGATTGCCCCCTGCCCGCTATTGGACAGGCCGAGTGTAAGGGGCCTATCGCGGGGCGCAAGGGGCCGCGCCCAGCGAGGGATTGCCCCGAAAGGCCAGCCTCTTTCAGAAAGGGCAGATTGGCTGACAGATTCGTGACGCGGCGTCACATCAGCCTTGGACGACATGCAGACGGGATGCGGCCAAAACACAACCAGAAGGGTCTTTATCGCATACATCGGTATACTTTGGCATTCCGCACGACAGATTATGTCGCGGCCAAACCCTAAAAACGCAGGTAAATTTTCTGTTACCGGTCAAAAATTTACAAACTTGCTGTAATCTTGATAATTTATTTACTAAATAAGCAATAAAAAACAGTATCTTATACAAAAATGGCATCTCTGTGGTAAATTCCCGCCCGAGGAGATGACGCTGCGGCCTATATTGGTGCACGTCACTGGCCCTTCGGGGCCAAGAATACGAACGGAGGATTCATGACCAACCCGACCAGCACCGACAGCCTCTATGCCCCCTCGGCCGCCTTCGCGGCCAATGCGCATATCACCGCCGATTCCTACAAGGCGATGTATGACGCCTCGATCAAGGACCCGAACGGGTTCTGGGCGGAACATGGCAAGCGGATCGACTGGATCAAGCCCTTCACGAAGGTCAAGAACACCAGCTTCGCCCCCGGCGCGGTCGATATCAAATGGTTCGAGGATGGCACGCTGAACGTCAGCGCCAATTGCATCGACCGGCATCTGGCCACGCGCGGCGATCAGACCGCGATCATCTGGGAACCCGATGACCCAAAGGATCAGGCCCAGCACATCACCTATAAGGAATTGCACCGGCGCACCTGCCGGATGGCCAACATTCTGGAGAGCATGGGCGTGCGCAAGGGCGACCGTGTGGTGATCTATCTGCCGATGATCCCCGAAGCGGCCTATGCCATGCTGGCCTGCGCGCGGATCGGCGCGGTTCATTCCATCGTCTTCGCGGGCTTCTCGCCCGATGCGTTGGGTGCGCGGATCAATGGCTGCGATGCCAAGGTGGTGATCACGGCTGACTACGCCCCGCGCGGCGGGCGTGCGACACCTCTCAAATCCAACACGGATGCCGCCCTGCTGCATTGCAAGGACAGCGTGAAATGTCTGGTGGTGCGCCGCACCGGCGGGCAGACCACATGGGTGGACGGGCGCGACCACGACTACAATGAAATGGCGATGGAGGCGGATGATTACTGCGCCCCCGCCGAGATGGCGGCGGAAGACCCGCTTTTCATCCTCTATACCTCGGGTTCGACCGGGCAGCCCAAGGGCGTGGTGCATACATCGGGCGGCTATCTGGTCTATGCCTCGATGACGCATCAATACACGTTCGATTACCATGATGGCGACATCTTCTGGTGCACCGCCGATGTGGGCTGGGTCACCGGGCACAGCTATATCGTCTATGGCCCCCTCGCCAATGGCGCGACCACGCTGATGTTCGAAGGCGTGCCGACATGGCCCGATGCAGGCCGGTTCTGGGCGGTGTGCGAAAAGCACAAGGTGAACCAGTTCTACACCGCCCCCACCGCGATCCGCGCGCTGATGGCCCATGGCACCGATCCGGTCACGAAATACGACCTGTCCTCACTGAAACTGCTGGGCACCGTGGGTGAACCGATCAACCCCGAGGCATGGAACTGGTATAACGATGTGGTCGGCAAAGGTGCTGTGCCCATCGTCGATACATGGTGGCAGACCGAAACCGGCGGGCACCTGCTGACACCGCTGCCGGGCGCGATTCCCACCAAGCCCGGTTCGGCCACCCTGCCCTTCTTCGGCGTGCAGCCCGTGATCCTTGACCCCCAGACCGGGGCCGAGATCACCACCACCGCCGCCGAGGGCGTGCTGTGCCTCAAGGACAGCTGGCCCGGCCAGATGCGCACGGTCTATGGCGATCACGAGCGGTTCGAAAAGACCTATTTCAGCGATTACAAAGGCTATTACTTCTCGGGTGATGGCTGCCGCCGCGATGCGGATGGCTATTACTGGATCACGGGCCGCGTTGATGACGTGATCAACGTGTCCGGTCACCGCATGGGCACCGCCGAGGTCGAAAGCGCGCTGGTCGCCCATGCCGATGTGGCCGAGGCCGCCGTGGTGGGCTATCCGCATCCGATCAAGGGCCAGGGCATCTATGCCTATGTCACGCTGATGAACGGGGTAGAGCCGTCCGAGGATCTGCGCAAGGATCTGGTCAAATGGGTCCGCACGGAAATCGGCCCCATCGCCAGCCCCGACCTGATTCAATGGGCACCGGGCCTGCCCAAGACACGTTCCGGCAAGATCATGCGCCGCATCCTGCGCAAGATCGCCGAGAATGACTATGGCGCGCTGGGGGACACCTCGACGCTGGCCGATCCTACGGTCGTGGACAACCTGATCGAAAACCGGATGAACAAGGCGTGAGCGGGATGGAAAGCCAGACCATGACCCGTCCCGCCGTTCTGATCCTGCTGGGCCCTCCGGGTGCGGGCAAGGGCACGCAGGCGCGGATGCTGCAGGACCGTTTCGGTCTGGTGCAACTGTCCACCGGCGATCTGCTGCGCGCAGCGGTGGCGGCGGGCACCGATGCCGGCCGCGCGGCCAAGGCGGTCATGGCGGCCGGCGATCTGGTCAGCGACGAGATCGTTCTGGCCATCCTCAAGGATCGTCTGGCCGAACCCGACACGGCGAATGGCGTGATCCTGGACGGCTTTCCCCGCACTGCGGGGCAGGCAAAGGCGCTGGACGATCTGCTGGCCCAAAGCGGGCAGCGGATCAACGCGGCCATCTCTCTGGAGGTGGATGATGCGGAAATGGTGACCCGCGTGGCGGGCCGCTATACCTGCGGCACCTGTGGCGAGGGCTACCACGATCATTACAAAACGCCCGCAATAGCAGGCACTTGCGACAAATGCGGTGGCACCCAATTGACGCGGCGTGCCGATGACAACGCGGCCACGGTGGGCCAGCGTCTGACGGCCTATCACGCCCAGACCGCACCGCTGATCGCCTATTACGAGGAACAGGGCAATCTGCAACGGATCGACGCCATGGGCGAGATCGCTGCGATTGCCGAAGGGCTGAGCGCAATCGTCCAAAGGGCGGTCGCGTAATCGGGAGGGGGAGGCGCAGGGTCACCAGCGCCTTTCGGAAATGTGCAAAAAGGGAGGACGCCTTTCATGGCAGACAACTCAAAAGACAACAACGCCTATTGGGCCGCAAACGTGCGGATCATCCTGATAAGCCTTGCGATCTGGGCGCTGGTTTCGTTCGGATTCGGTATCATCCTGCGGCCGATGCTGATGGGCATCGAGGTGGGCGGCAGCGATCTGGGCTTCTGGTTCGCACAGCAAGGCTCGATCCTCGTGTTCCTGGCGCTGATCTTCTTCTACGCCTGGCGCATGAACAAGCTCGACGCTGAACACGGCGTCGAAGAATAAGCTCGAAGGGACAGGGAACCAATGGATCAGTATACTCTCAACCTGCTGGTGGTGGGCGCGTCCTTTGCGCTCTACATCGGCATCGCGATCTGGGCCCGCGCGGGCTCGACCGCTGAATTCTATGCCGCAGGTCAGGGCGTTCCGCCCGTGATGAACGGCATGGCCACCGCTGCTGACTGGATGTCGGCGGCCTCTTTCATCTCGATGGCCGGCATCATCGCGCTGGCCCCCGCGGGCGGCTATACCCAGTCGTCCTTCCTGATGGGCTGGACCGGGGGCTATGTGCTTCTGGCTCTGCTGCTGGCGCCTTACCTGCGCAAGTTCGGCAAGTTCACCGTGCCGGAATTCGTGGGCGACCGCTTCTATTCCAAGGGCGCACGCCTTGTGGCCGTGATCTGTCTGATCGTCATCTCGGTGACCTATGTGATCGGCCAGATGCGCGGTGTGGGCGTGACCTTCGCGCGCTTCCTTGAAGTGTCCACCGATACCGGCCTCTATATCGGCGCAGCGATCGTGTTCGCCTATGCCGTGTTCGGCGGCATGAAGGGCATCACCTATACGCAGGTGGCGCAGTATTGCGTTCTGATTATCGCCTATACGATCCCGGCGATCTTCATCTCGCTCCAGATGACCGGCAATTTCCTGCCCCAGCTGGGTCTGTTCGGCACCTACGCGCCCTCGGGCGGGGATGTGGCCTTCCTGACCAAACTGGATCAGGTCGTGGTGGAACTGGGCTTCACGCAGTATACCTCGCATACCACTTCGACGCTGAACATGGTGTTCTTCACCATGTCGCTGATGATCGGTACCGCAGGTCTGCCGCACGTGATCATCCGCTTCTTCACCGTGCCGAAAGTGGCCGATGCACGCTGGTCCGCCGGTTGGGCACTGGTCTTCATCGCCCTGCTCTACACCGTGGCACCTGCCGTGGGGTCGATGGCGCGTATGAACCTGTCGACCACCTTCTGGCCGAACGCCGTGGCAGGCGAGGCGCTGGCGGGTGATCCGATCTCGCTGGAAGCGATCAACACCGATCCCAACCTCAGCTGGATCAACACCTGGAAGAACACCGGTCTGCTGGCCTTCGAAGACAAGAACGGCGACGGCTTCATCCAGTATTACAACGACAAGAGCCCGGCGATGGAGGCCATTGCGGCTGAACGTGGCTGGACTGGCAACGAACTGACCAAGGTCGACAACGACATGATGGTTCTGGCCAACCCCGAGATCGCAAAGCTTCCGGGCTGGGTGATCGCGCTGGTCGCGGCTGGCGGTCTGGCAGCGGCGCTTTCCACGGCGGCAGGTCTGCTGCTGGCGATCTCGTCCGCTGTGTCGCATGACCTGATCAAGGGTTCTATCAACCCGAACATCAGTGAAAAGGGCGAGCTTCTGGCCGCACGGATCTCGATGGGCTTTGCCATCGTGCTGGCGACCTGGCTTGGCCTCAACCCTCCGGGCTTCGCGGCTCAGGTGGTGGCGCTGGCCTTCGGTCTGGCGGCGGCAACGATCTTCCCGGTTCTGATGATGGGCATCTTCTCGAAGCGCATCAACAAGGAAGGCGCCATTGCAGGGATGCTGGTGGGTCTGTTCTCGACCGCCATCTACATCTTCCTGTATCTGGGCTGGTTCTTTATTCCGGGCACCAACACGCTTGAGAACGTTCCCGCCAACTGGCTGTTCGGCATCTCTCCCGCCTCCTTCGGGACCGTGGGCGCGATCCTGAACTTCGGCACCGCCTATATCGTGTCGGGCATGACCAAAGAGCCCCCGCGCGAGATTCAGGATCTGGTGGAATCCATCCGTGTGCCGAAAGGTGCAGGTGCGGCCACCGGCCACTAAGACGAACACGGGGACGGGCGGTTCGAAAGGGCCGCCCGTTTCACTTTTTCAGATGTTCCCCTGTCCTGCGCTGCGCTAGACATGGGGCTGACACAGCCACAGGAACATGCCCGAGGATCGGTTCGATGCCACGTTCTGCTGACGACCAGCGCCGGTTTCTCGGCACCATTCACCCCTATGACAGCTTTGCCGCCGATGATCTGGACCGCATCGCCGCGCAGTTCCGCCTTGTGCCCATCCGGCGCGAGGACGTGATCTATCGCTACGGCGAACCCTGCGAGGGGCTTTATGTGATCATGGAAGGCGAGGTCGAGATCACCTCGGATACAGGCGAGGTCGTCTCGCATCTGAGTGCGCGCAATTCCTTTGGTGAGCGAGGACTGATGCGCGGCGGGCTGACCGGCACCAATGCGCGCGCACTCAGCGATGGCACGCTGCTGATGCTGCCCGCCGACGAATTCCGCGCGATGATCTCGGCGCATGAGGGCGCGCGCCGGTTCTTCTCGCGCAGCCGCGCGCGCGAGGCCGCAGATGCCGCCCGCCCCGTCAGCTTGACCGAAACGCGGGTGGATCAGCTGATGGCCAGCGATCCGATCACCTGCACCGTCGAGACCTCGATCGTGGATGCCGCCCGCCTCATGCGGTCGCATCGCATCTCGGCGCTGGGGATCACCGAGGGCGATCGTCTGGCCGGGATCGTGACGCTGCATGACATCAACAACCGCGTGGTGGCCGAAGGGCTGGACCCGTCCCGTCCGGTGCGTCAGATCATGACCGCCAATCCCGAAACCTTGCCACCCTCCGCCATCGGCTCGGACGTGCTGCACATGATGATGGAGCGCCGCTTCGGCCATGTGCCTGTCGTCGACAACGGCAAGTTCGTCGGCATCGTGACCCAGACCAATCTGACACGGTTTCAGGCCACCAACTCGGCCTCGCTGGTGCGGGATGTGGCACGCGTCGAAGTGCCCGCCGATCTGGCCGCCGTCACAGCCCATATCCCGCGCCTTCTGGTGCAACTGGTGGGCGCCGGCAACCGCCATGAAACAGTGACCCGCCTCATCACCGACATAGCCGACGCCGCGACCCGCCGCCTACTGGCACTGG